>SAMEA104404097__coassemble_36_pt1 | contig 291627 bp, 262 predicted proteins | sample SAMEA104404097__metabat2_high_PE_061 | metagenome-assembled genome bin SAMEA104404097 (sample SAMEA104404097) | Balaenoptera acutorostrata | reverse complement strand
GACTGTTAATCATGATGTCACTGGTTCGAGTCCAGTTTGGGGAGCCATTTTTTTTAGGGGTATAGCTCCAATTGGCAGAGCAGCGGACTCCAAATCCGCGTGTTCTGGGTTCAAATCCTAGTGCCCCTGTTCAGCAGATAACTTATGTTATCTGCTTTTTCTTTTGTCTAAAAAGCCAAAAATACATTTTGACCGGTCAGTCTTTACCGGATCTTGTTATGACAGATTCAGGAGCATCTATCCGGGGTAGGATGCCAGGATCCCTTCGATGAGTTTAAGATTACTTTTCTGTTCGTAGAATAGATTTATACAAAATGAATGTAAGATCAGACACAGTAACTTTGAAAGCTGATTCAGACAGTTAGTCTGTATGCTGCCCATAGAGTTACTGTGTCTTTTTTATGCCCAAAAATCACGGTCTGTTTAAAGTGATGAATGACTTTAGTTTTCTTTTCATGCGGCTGCTTAGTAAGTTGTATATTGCGTTCAAACAGATTATAAATAGAAGATAGGATAAATATATGTACTGAAAAGATAAAACTCTTAAAACGGGAAATATGGCCTGGAACGATTGAAACGGATAGGATTCTCTGGTAGGTATAAAACTGAAAACAGATGGAGGCAGTTGGCCGGCAGGTTAAAAGATAGAAAGAATTTTTTTGATAGATGCTGAAAACAATTCCTTTCTATCTGGAAGAGATTCTTTTTAAGGAAGGAATCTTCGGATCGTTCTTCCGCCTGCTGCAGGAATATTCAATCAAAAAATGCAGGATCTATGACTCTTGAGGCCGTATTTAAAAGCTTTAAATCGTAAAATACAGCTCCGGAAAAGAAAGGATTTTCCGAAGAAAATTATTACCGGGAAGCAGGATCACAGGATCGGGCGGAGCGATGAAAAAGAGAGAATTATAGGAGTGGAAAAGAAAAAAATCGGATTGAATTAATCAATCCGATTTTTCTGTATAAAGAATTGTTCAAAAACGTAATATTAATACCACAGTTTTTTGTATAATTCAATAACGTTTGCACGTGTTACTTTACGTGGGTTTGCTTTTGTGCAGTTATCTGCCAGAGCTTCGTCAGCCATAGCTGGAATAGCAGCCATGTATTCTTCTTCGGTAATTTTACCGGTTGCTTTAGCCCACTGGGAAACAGACAGTGGCATGTCCATTTCTCTCATCATAAACTGAACCCAGTTAGCGAGGGAGCGTACAGTCATAATTTCATTATAGCTGGTCAGACCCAGGTTCTGAGCGATTCTGGAGTAGCGAGACACAATCAGAGGATAGGAACGCTGACTCTTAGAATGTTTACTGATGTTTGCATTGAACTGAATTACATGTGGTAAAATCATTGCATTTGCACGACCGTGTGGAATGTGGAAATGTGCACCTAAAGCATGAGCCATACCGTGGTTTAAACCTAAACCAGCGGAGTTGAATGCCAGACCTGCCAGGCAGGATGCCAGATGCATTTTTAATCTTGCTTCCATGTCATCGCCATCATAGAAAGTACGTAACAGGTTGTTACCAACGATCTGAATAGCTTTTTCAGCAAATGCGGAAGAGAATTCGTTTTCATTGATACTAACGAATGCTTCCAGAGCGTGTGTAAATACGTCCATACCGGTATCAGCTGTGATAGCTGGCGGTACAGTACGAACTAATTCCGCATCCAGGATTGCTTCGTCAGGAAGCAGGGATGGGGAAATCAGTGGGTATTTCACATGTTTGTCGGAGTCTGTAATAACTGCGAAAGAAGTTACTTCAGAACCGGTACCGGATGTTGTAGGAATAGCAATCATAGGAATTCTTGGGTAACCTTCAGTTGTGGTTGCAAATTCACGGATTGCTTTAGTAGAGTCAATTGCAGAGCCGCCGCCAAGTGCAATAACTACTTCCGGTTTATAGTCTAATAATGCTTTTACACCAAGTACAATTTTTTTGATTGGTGGATCAGGTACAACATCACTGAATACGGTGTAGTCAATTTTACCGCTTTCCAGTGGATGTACGATCATGTCTAACAGACCGCTTTTTACGATGAATGGGTCGGTTACGATAAGAACTTTTTTGGCATCCAGTTCGGAAAGATGGTCTAAAACATCATTACCAAAAAAGATTTTTGTAGGAATTGAAAAGTTGTCCATATCTAATGTCATCCTTTTTTGATTATTGTTTGCCATAATAAGAGGGTACTCCTTCCACTAAAAAAAGGACAGGAGAAAACACTGTTTACTACTACTGTAAACTAAGTTCTTTCAGGTGTTTGAATACTTCATCTGATAATTCTTCTGAGCCTAATGGATAGTCACGACCAATAAATTCGTATTTGGTAGAACCGTAACGATGATATTTCAGAACTTCATATTCAGTATTCGGGAACTGTTTAACGAAATCACGAATTGCAATAATATCTTCTTCGGTATCGTTGAAGCCTGGAACAATAGGAGTACGTGCAACACAGTGTACTTCAGGATGCGCTTTACGCATTTTTGTAAATGTATCCAGGATTCCTTCGTTGCCAACCCCTGTCCATTCTTTATGCTTTTCAGAATTTAGAGATTTAATGTCAAAGTGGATAAAGTCAAGATAATCGTAGATTTCATGTACTTTTTCCCATGGGATTGCGCCACATGTTTCGATTGCAGTTGTAATACCGCGTTCTTTTGCTTTTTTCAACAGATCAATTGCGAATTCTGTCTGCATGGTTGGTTCCCCACCACTGATAGTTAAGCCACCTTCAGAACGGGAATAGAAAATAGCATCTTCTTCAACTTTGTCTAAGAAGTATTCTGGTTCTTCATATTCGCCGTATAAGTTGATTGCTTTGGATGGGCAGGCTTTAGCACATGCAAGACAATGGATGCAGTTATCATGATTGATCCAAATTTTCCCGGTATCTAATAAAGACATATTATTCTGCGGGCATGCTTCAGCACAAAGCATACATTTATCACCGATACATTTTTCCGGATTGTATGCAATCTGTGGTTTTGGTAACTGGGATTCCGGGTTACAGCACCATCTGCAGTGCAGCGGACATCCCTTTAAGAAAACGATAGTACGAATACCCGGACCATCATGAACTGAATATTTTTGTACGTTAAATACGCAGCCTTCCATGGAGGCACCTCCTATAATATTAATCGAGCACACTTTTTGTCGTTAAGCTAACACACTGTTTTCAGTTTTCCATTATACAATAAAAATACCCAATAAATGGAATAAAATGGGAATTTATTAGAGAAAACCCAAAATAGGCGGGAAATAAATCCCGCCTATCATAGATCTTTATATTGTTGTTAGTAGTTCAACAATTAGATGGTTGTCTGCTGTGTACGAGCAATCAGGTCATCCTGCAGGCTCGGAGACAGGTCGCAGAAGTATGCACTGTAACCAGCGATACGTACGATTAAGCCTCTGTATCTGTCTGGATTCTGCTGAGCAGCAATCAGAGTTTCTTTGTTGATTACGTTGAACTGTACGTGCCACAGTTTCAGGTCGCACCAAGTTCTGATGAAGGAAGCCAGGTTTTTGGTACCTTCTTCGCCAGCTACTGTACTTGGGTCAAATTTCAGGTTCAGCAGACGAGCAGCTCTGTCATGGAAACCTGGGTTTTTGGTGTGGTAGTTACTTAACAGTACAGCTGTTGGTCCGTGAGTATCGCAACCGTGGGATGCGGAAGAACCATCAGACAGTGGGAAGTAAGCAACACGACCGTTAGGTGTAGCACCTACTACTTTACCAAATGGAACGTGGGAAGTGAATGGTACATAACGTAAGCAGTATTCAATACCCAGAGATTTGGAATATTTATCAGTAAATTCGGAGCAAACTAAGTCGCAAGCCAGACCGATTTCGTCGGTGTATGGATCGTTGTTACCATATTTAGGAGCGTTTTTCAGTCTTTCCTGCAGAACTTCGTAACCTTCGAAGTTAGCTTTCATAGCTTCTCTGATTTCAACCAGTGTGGTTACTTTATCTTCGAATACTAATTTTTTGATTGCAGCCAGGGAGTCAACTACAGTACCGAAGCCCATGGATTCGAAGTAACCGATATCAACGCCACCTGGGATAAATTCTGTGTGCAGGTCAAGAGCTTCTTTCATGCACAGGTCATGCATAGCAGAGAGCAGTGGAGCTGCGAAGTGTTTTTCACGCAGTCTGTCAATGTTTTTCTGCTGAATGAAAGCGTGTCTTAACAGGTTTCTAGCCTGAGCAACGTATGCATTCCAAACGTCGTCCCAAGTTTTGAAGGTTTCTACATCCCCTGTTTCCAGGCCGAGTAATTCATCACCTGTTTTGTAGGTACGGCCATTGTACATAACCATTTCTACTGCAGATGCGAAGTTGATGTATACACCACCGGAAGTAAAGGTGTCGCGGTTCGGCATTCTTGCTTCAGCACAACCGGATACAGCGTAGTCATAAGCTTCTTCAATTTTAGCACCGTTGGAAACTAACTGCAGAACGATTTCTTCGTCGTTTAACAGTTTAGGGAAACCGGAACCTTCTTTAATTGTTTTAGCGCATTCTTCGATGTATCTCTGTGGAGAACGGGAATGTACACGAGCAGCTAAGTCTGGGTAGTGTAATGGGAATTCCTGTTTAGATCTCAGGAATAAGTAGGTTAAATCATTGGTAGCGTCCTGACCCTGTGGAGTCTGACCACCGATGGTAACAGCTTCCCAGTGAGCATAACCTTCGTTGAATGCACCACCAGTTACGGACATGTACAGGTCGATGAACTGAGCCATACCAACCCACATGCATTCCAGTAATTCCATAGCCTGATCGTCTGTCAGTTTGCCAGCTTCTTTGTCAGCTTTGTAGTATGGGTACAGGTACTGGTCCATACGACCGTTGGATACGATTGTACCAGTTTTCTGTTCCAGACGGGAGAATAACTGGGTGAACCACTGAGACTGTACAGCTTCACGGAAGTCACGAGCTGGGTTTTCTGGTACCCAACGGCAACGAGCTGCGATGTCAACCATTTCCTGTTTACGAACTGGGTCAGCGCATTTTTCAGCTTCTTTTTCGTACAGGTCAGCGTAACGGTTAGCCCACAGTACGATAGCGTCGCACAGAATTACGATTGCTTCGTAGAAAGGTTTTTCGTTAACGTTGTTCAGAGGATCGAATGGATCCAGAGCTGCTAATTTTTCCTGAGCTTCTTCTTTCAGGCCTTTGAAACCTCTTTTCAGAACTTTTTCAAAGTCTGGAACCCACTGGTTGGAAGAACGGAAGGAAGCAGTTTCGTTTACGATAAATCTGGAAGTAGATTTGAATTCTGGTTCATAAGTTACTTTCAGAGTATCTTCTGGCAGTGCATCATACAGGTCGTTGAAGAATGTTTTACCTCTACCTGTTTTAGCATCCCAGTATGGAGCGATATCTTTCAGGATGGTGTCGATTGTTTCCTGAGTCATATCGAATGGAGAAGTTACACGTGTTGGTAACAGTTTGATAGCTTCTTCGAAGATATCACCGTCCAGTTCAGGATACAGGATACCATAACGACCCTGGCAACCTACACGACCAGCCAGCAGGCTGTCTTCTTCTACATATACGGTAATGTTTTTAGCAATGTTCATCAGAGCTTTAGCCCATCTTAAGGTGAGGTGTTCACCTTCGGTCTGAGCCATGGATTCTGTGAAGTATTTAGCACGTTCAGCATCGATTACTGGTTTCAGATTCTGGTTACGGTCTAAGATTTTGTAGATTCTTTCTCTACCTTTTTTGTAGCTCTGGTCACCTTTAGCAACATCCATGATGTGCTGTTCGTGAGGAGAGTAACAACAATTAATTGGTTCTGTCATTGAAAATTCATCCTTTCCATATAATATGCTTTTTGAATTTATTTTATTGGAGTTGTAACTCCAATCCTTAACCTTGACTTTATTATAACTAATGTCCACCTTATATACAATACATTAGTAACTCTTATTACTTTCATGAATGGAGTTGTTGCAACAATAAGGTGCAAGTTTTTGAGGCCAAATATGGGCTAAAAAGCTTAACAAAGCACCTTTGCCCGATTTGGCTGAAAGCACGATGAAATAAGAAATTGAGGGAAATTTAAAATGCGTTATTGTTCCGCTTTTGAGAATATGGTAAACTATTGTCAAGATCTTCACTCTATTGCAGTTAAAAGGTGTAACAAACCTGTTTGAAAATGCAAAATGTGGATAATAAAAATAGGTGATGGATTCATACATATCACCGAAACGGGAAAAATAATGTTGATCAGATGTTGACATGGGAAAATAGCAGTAAAATATCGGCATTTTTTCTTTTTTCGGACAAAATGAGACTCCGGATTGCGTTTTTTGTGAGAGAGGCGTTTCATTTCGGTAATCGTTTGTGCATTTTTGTTGCAACAAAACGGTGCAAGAGATATAACAATCACAGTAGGAGGAGTTTGAGTGATGAAAACAACAGCAGTTATTTTAGCAGCCGGGCAAGGTACCCGCATGAAATCCAAACTGCCGAAGGTATTGCATAAAGCGTTGGGGAAACCAATGGTGCAATGGGTTATTGACTGTTTGAGTGAAGCCGGAGTGGCGGAAAAGGTTGCAGTATTGGGTCACGGAGGTGACCAGGTAAAAGAAGTGGTGGAAGATCAGGCCGCAATTGTCTATCAGACAGAACAGTTGGGAACCGGTCATGCCGTTATGCAGGCGACAGATGCACTGAAACAGAGTGCAAGCGACTGCGTTCTGGTTATTTGCGGAGACACTCCTCTGCTTCGTGCAGAAACGATCCGTCAGCTGCTGGAACAGCATGAAGCGGAAAAAAATGCGGTTACGGTTCTGACAGCGGTTACGGACAATCCGTTTGGATACGGCAGAATTGTAAGAGAAGGCAATCAGATTCTTGCAATTGTAGAACAGAAAGATGCAAGTGAAGAACAGAAGAAAATCCGCGAAATCAATACAGGAACCTACTGCTTTGATCAGAAATTCCTTTTGGAATCCCTTCCGAAACTGAATACCAATAATGCGCAGAAGGAATATTACCTGACAGATCTTCTGAAAATGGCAAACGAAGCAGGTCGCGGAGTGGGCGGATATGTTCTGGAAGACTTCAGTGAAAGTCTCGGTGTGAACAACCGGGTACAGCTTTCCGAAGCGGAACGGATTTTAAGAGAAAGAAAATGCACGGAAGTTATGCTTGACGGTGTGACACTGATTGATCCGAAAGCAACTTACATTGGTGCAGATGTTACAATCGGTCGTGACACGGTAATTTACCCGAATGTTATTTTAGAAGGGAAAACCGTAATCGGAGAAGACAATGTGATCGGAACAAACTGTCGCTTCGTAGACAGCGTAATCGGAAACGGAAATGATATTCAGAGTACCGTTATTGTGGAAAGCCGTGTCGGTGATGCATGTAAAATCGGACCAATGGCTTATCTGCGTCCGAACACAGAGCTGTGTGACCGTGTAAAAATCGGGGATTTTGTAGAAGTGAAAAAATCCAAAGTCGGAAACGGAACCAAAATTCCACACTTAAGTTATGTGGGAGATTCTGTGGTCGGAGAACGGGTTAATGTAGGATGCGGATCCATTACCTGCAATTATGACGGGAAGGATAAACATCAGACAGTGATCAAAGACGGTGCCTTTATTGGAAGCAATACGAATCTGGTTGCGCCGGTTGTTGTGGAAGAAGGCGCATTTATCGGTGCGGGATCCACAATTACCAGGGATGTTCCGCCTGAATCATTGGCATTAACCAGAGCAGAACTGAAGATTAAAGAAGAATGGGTTATCAAAAACGGAAAAAAAAGATAAAAAAACTTCATGAATCAAAAAATCTTGACAAATAAGGTTGAGTTTATGCCAAAGATTGGGTATCATTATAAAATAGAGTTTATAATTGCTAAGGGGAGAGTAATCAAATGACGACAAAACAAGAAATAAATAACTTAAAGTTATTTACCGGTAATGCGAATCCGGAACTGGCAAATGAAATTGCAGATTATTTGGGCAAAAAACTGGGTGCTGCAAAAGTAAAACACTTCAGTGACGGTGAAATCAGTGTAATTATTGATGAAAGTGTACGTGGAAGTGACGCATACATTATTCAGCCAACCTGCACACCTGTAAACGACAACCTGATGGAAGTTTTAATTATGGCAGATGCGCTGCGCAGAGCTTCTGCAAGACGTATTACAGCTGTATTACCTTATTACGGTTATGCACGTCAGGATCGTAAATCCCGCGGTCGTGAACCAATCACCGCAAAACTGGTTGCAAACCTGATTACGTCAGCAGGTGCACGTCGTGTACTGGCAATGGATCTGCACGCAACACAGATTCAGGGCTTCTTTGATGTTCCGGTTGACAATCTGAACGGATTACCAATTTTAGCAGATTACTATAAACATAAAGATACTGAAAATCTGGTAGTGGTATCTCCTGATATGGGCGGTGTTACAAGAGCAAGAAATCTGGCAGAAAAAATCGGTGTTCCACTGGCAATCATCGACAAACGCAGACCAATGCCAAACGTATCCGAAGTTATGAACATCATTGGGGATATCAAAGGAAAAGAAGTTATCCTGATCGATGATATGATTGATACCGCAGGAACCATTACAAACGGTGCACAGGCTCTGATTGACCGTGGTGCAAAATGTGTTGACGCATGCTGCACACATCCGGTACTGAGCGGTCCTGCAATCGAAAGAATTGAAAAATCTCCAATTCAGGAACTGGTAACCACAAATACCATTCCAATGGGCGATAAAAAATGCAGTAAAATCAAAGTACTTTCCGTTGCTCCGTTAATCGGGGAAGCAATTCTGCGTATTCACTTAGATCAGTCCGTAAGCGAACTGTTCAACTAGGAAAACGTGCGGGAAGCACAACATAAAGAGTAGAGAAATCAGGGTGGGATCCTTGCAGAGCAGATCTGTAAGAAGAACACCCTTTTTCTTATACAGGCAATCGGCATTTTAAAGTCGGATTAAGAAGAAAAAGGGTATCGGAACGGTTATGTGGAAACTATTTTTGGTTTCCTGTATAACCGTGTGTTATACAGCCCTTAAACAGAAGGAAAAGACAGAGAATACGGAACAGAAAAAGTCGAAGAGTCGAAGGACTCCTCGGCTTTGCTGTGCTTGTATTTCTTTTAGAACAGGGGGAGAAAACAGTATGAAAATGATAATTGGACTTGGTAATCCCGGCAAAGAGTATGCACAGACAAAACACAATATCGGTTTTATGGTGATCGATGCGATCGCAAGAGAACTGAATACAGATGTGGAGAAAAAACAGTGCCAGGCTCTGACAGGTCAGGCAAACTGGGACGGGGAAAAGATTCTTCTGGTAAAACCGACTACCTTTATGAATCTGAGCGGTCAGGCGGCAGGAGAACTTTTAAATTATTACAAAGACAGAATTGATGATATTCTTGTCATTCATGATGATCTGGATCTGCCTCCGGGTCAGCTTCGTTTTAAACAGGGCGGCGGTGCAGGCGGACATAACGGAATTAAAAGTCTGATTGCACACTTGAATTCCAATGATTTCGACCGGTTGAAAATCGGAATCGGCCGCGGACGCGGAGAGACAAAAGATTATGTGCTGACTCCGTTCCACGGACAGGAAAAGAAAGAAGTGGAAGAAGCAGTGGAAACAGCGGTAAAAGCGGTGGAAACCTGGCTGAAAGAAGGCATGAGCCCTGCCATGAATCAGTATAACGTGAAGAAAAAATAAAAATGGGATGGGAATGTAATGAAGAAGGTGAAGTGTTGACAGAAACAAAAGAACGGCTTTTGGACTTTCTGGAAGGAGAACCGGAAATACAAAAGGTGCAGGCAAGACTGGATGACGCGGGAGAAGCAGTTGTTTACGGACTGTATGAAGGTGCCCGTACGTTAATCAGTGCTTCTCTGTCCAATCAGGAAGGCAGAAATCTCCTGGTTGTCTGTGATACTCCAAAACGTGCGAAAGAACAGTGGGAAGATCTGGACCAGCTTTTAGAGGATTATGAAGTGTTGTACTTCCCGGAACTGGAAATGATTCCGTATGAAGTTATTGCGCAGAGTGGAGAAATTGAACAGAAACGTTTGGAAGTACTGGCAAAACTGATGGTAGCCCGGGAGAAAAAAGTGGCCGTCGTGACAACGGTTGAGGGTATGAGTAAGACAATGCTTCCGGCGGATGATTTCCGGGAAGGGGTTATTCCTGTCAGTGTGGGAATGATTTTGGAACCGGAAGACCTGAAAAGACATCTTGTGAACTTTGGTTATGAGTATGCGGAAGTGGTAGAACGCCCGGGGCAGTTTTCGGTTCGAGGCGGTATTTTTGATATCTACTCGGCTGCATATACCGATCCGCTCCGAATGGAGTTTTTTGATGATGAAATAGATTCTATTCGATTTTTCTCTCCGACAAGCCAGTGTTCCGTTGAAAAATTGCAGAAAGCCTGGATTGTACCCGGAAGAGAGTTTTTTCTTATACAGGACAGAGTACAGAGCGGCCTGGATCGAATCAAAGAGCAGTTCACCCGTCAGGTGGAAGTGCTTTCTCACAGAAAAAATAAAGACGCGCTGGAACGATTACAGGGAAAAATCGGTGAAGTGACAGAAAAACTGCAGGAAAATCTGTTGGTTTCCGGACTGGAACAGTTTCAGAACTTTTTCTATCCGGAAAAAGCCAGTCTGCTGGATTATATGGGAAAAGACCTGTTTATTGTACTGGATGAGGCAAACCGGATTCAGGAAGCGGCAGAATACCTGGAAAAGGAACGCCGGCAGACCTTCAGCAGTCTGCTGTTAAAAGGCGGTGTACTTCCGGGTCAGGGAGAATATTTCTTTAATCTGCATGAACTGACAGAACTGATTCAAAGGGAACGGCATCTCTGCTTTTCTCTTTTGCCGAAAGAATCCGTCTTTCAGAGTGAACGGGATAAGATGGCACTGGACTGCCACAATAATTCCGCCTTTTTCGGAAATCCGGAACTGTTTATGGAAGATCTGAAAGTCTGGCAGAAACAGAACTACAGAATTCTGATTTTACTGACGTCGGAATCCAGAGCCATGCGTCTGCATCAGATGCTTGCCGATGCGGATATCTTTTCCAGTTGGATCGGAGATCGCTATCAGGCAGATCCGGGACAGGTCTATTTAGCCAGCGGAAATATTAGCCACGGGGTGCGTTTTGCTCAAAGCCGGCTGCTGATTATTTCCGAAACAGAAATTTTCCAGCAGCAGAAAAAAAGAGTCAGCAAAAAATTCTTCCAGGAGGAAGGACAGAAGCTGACACATCTGGATGATTTGAAGGTCGGGGATTATGTTGTGCATATGAACCACGGAATCGGTCGCTATCTGGGAATTGAGCGGCTGAAGGTACAGGATGTGGAACGTGATTACCTGATCATTAAATATTCGGATGACGGCAAGTTATATATTCCGGTGGAACAGTTTGACCAGTTGCAGAAGTATACGGTTGCTGAGGGCGCTGTTCCGAAAGTGAATAAACTGGGCGGAACCGAATGGCAGAGAACGAAGAATAAAGTAAAGGCTTCCGTGGAAAAACTTGCGGAAGGATTACTGGAAATCTATGCAAGAAGACAGACGGAGGAAGGGTTTGCCTTTTCTCCCGATGATCAGTGGCAGAGAGAATTTGAAGAGGCTTTTCCGTATGTGGAAACAGAGGATCAGTTAAAAGCAATAGAAGATGTGAAGCGGGATATGATGTCCCATACGGTTATGGACCGGCTGATCTGCGGAGACGTGGGATACGGGAAAACAGAGGTTGCGATTCGAGCTGCCTTCAAGGCCGTGAATGACGGAAAACAGGTTGCCGTTTTAGTGCCGACGACGGTTTTGGCACAGCAGCATTTTAATACATTCCAGGAACGGTTCCTGCCTTACGGAATCCGTGTGGAAGTGTTAAGCCGGTTCTGTTCCGCCAAAGAACAAAAAAATACATTGGAAGGGCTGAAAACCGGTTCCGTGGATATTGTTGTGGGTACACATAAATTACTTGGAAAAAGTGTTTCCTTTCATGACCTGGGACTTTTGGTTGTCGATGAAGAACAGCGCTTCGGTGTAACACATAAGGAAAAAATAAAAAAACTGCGTGCGCAGGTGGATGTACTGACTTTATCGGCTACACCGATTCCGAGAACACTTCATATGTCTCTGGTCGGGATCCGAGATATGAGTGTTATTGAAACACCGCCTCAGGATCGGTATCCGATTCAGACTTATATTGTGGAACGGACTCCGGAACTTATGAATGATGTCATTCGCAGAGAACTGGGGCGCGGAGGTCAGGTATATGTTGTACACAACCGTGTGGAAGACATTGAACAGCTGGCCGAAGAAATCCGTATGCTGGTTCCGGAAGCCAGAATCCTTGTGGGACACGGACAAATGAAAGAGCATCAGCTGGAAGAGATGATGCTGTCCTTTATTAACCATGAAGCGGATATTCTGGTCTGCACTACGATTATTGAAACCGGTATGGATATATCCAATGCCAATACGATGATTGTCGATGATGCGGATAAGATGGGACTCAGTCAGCTTTATCAGCTGAGAGGCCGGGTCGGCCGAAGCAATCGGGTTGCCTATGCATATTTGACTTATAAAAAAGATAAAACACTAAGCCAGATTGCGGAAAAAAGATTGGCGGCGATTCGAGAATATACAGAACTCGGAAGCGGTTTTAAAATTGCCATGCGGGATCTTGAAATTCGCGGTGCCGGAAATCTGCTGGGCGCGGAACAGCACGGGCATGTTGCGGCGGTCGGTTTTGACCTTTACTGCTCGATGCTGGATGAGGCAATCATGAAGTTAAAGGGACAGAGGACCAATGATCACAGAGAGATGGAAATCGATCTGCAGATCAGCGCTTTTATTCCGGATTATTATATCAAGGATACTTCTGTAAAACTCGGATTTTACCAGAGAATTCAACAGGCGAAGACAGTGGAACGTCTGGAACAGCTGGAAGATGAGATGGTAGACCGTTTTGGAGATATTCCGCAGGAAACCTGGAATCTGCTCAGAGTAGCGGAACTGAAAACCTATTGCAGAAAAATCGGAATTCGAAGCTTTAAGCAGAAGGGCGGCGTGATTTCTGCACTGTTTGAAGCGGATACTGCCATGCAGATGCCGGAGCTGGTGGAACTGACCAAGAAATATCGCAGAAAACTGACGTTTGGAAATGACGGAGGAGAACTGGTTGTTCGTATTACGGTTGGTACAGCGGATGCAGAGCAATGTTTAGATTTAGTAAAAGATATTTTACTGGAGATGGTTTCCATTGTGGAATAATATGTGTTCTGATATAATGAAACTACGTGCAAGTCTATTTAACTATCGAGGGAGAGAATACTTACGATGAAGAAAAAAATGGCTACATTGGTGCTGGGAGCGTTCCTGGTAACCGGACTTTTTGGATGCGGAAATAGCATTCCGGATGATGCGGTTGCGGTTGTAAACGGAGATGCGATTACACAGGAGGAACTGGATACCAGTTACAATCAGTTATTACAGATGTATGAATTTTACGGACAGGACGTTAAGACAGACGATGTAAAAATCAGTGCAAGAAACAGCGTTTTAGAAAATATGATTACTCAGAAATTGTTACTGCAGGAAGCGGAAAAACGTAAACTGGAAGTAACAGATGAAGAAGTGGATCAGGCAATTAAGGAATTACTGGATTCTCAGTACGGCGGAAAACAGGAAGACCTGGAAAATGCGGTCAGCCAGGCAGGTATGACCATGGAAAGCTTCAAAGTTATGCAGAAAGAAAGTATGATAAAAGATCAGTTACAGCAGGATTTGGTAAATAATCCGGAAACAGTGAATGTTGCAAAAGGAAAACACATTCTGGTTGAAACAGAAAAAGAAGCAACTGATCTGATTGCACAGCTCGACGGCGGTGCAGATTTTGCAACACTTGCGAAAGAGCACTCTACCGATACCGGTTCTGCAGTAAACGGCGGTGAGTTGGGATATTTTGCATTAAATGGTGTGACGACTTCCAAAATGGTAAAAGAATTTACCGATGCGGTAAATAAACTGGAACCGGGCACTTATACCAAAACACCGGTAAAAAGTCAGTTTGGATATCATATTATTCTGGTGGAAGACAAAGTAAACGATGTAAATCTGTTAGATAATCCGGATCATAAGTATGACAGTGTTCTGGAAGGGATTTATCGTTACGGATTACAGAATCTGGCTCAGAGCTTACGCGAAGAAGCAGACATTGAAGTGCTGATTGATACGGAAGCTGTTCCTGAAAGTGAAAAAGCGGATGAAAATGCCGGTGAAAAAAAACCAGATCAGGAAAAAGCTAAAGATAAATAAGTAAAAAGTAAGAAGTAACAAGTGTGTGAAAACAGGAAAAGGATTTCGTTGATCAGGAGGGGTCCCATGCAACAGGCAGAATTAATTGACAGCTCAGAAAAGCTGAGAGACTTGGAAGAAGCGGCAAACGAAGGGTTTGCACGTGCACAGTTTAACCTGGGAATGTGTTATGAACAGGGTAAATGGGTGGAAGCAGATTTAGATAAAGCAATTGAGTGGTACAAAAAGTCCGCGGAACAGGGCAATTTAAATGCATGTTATCTGTTAGGCAGCCGTTATTATAACGGGGACGGAGTGGAAAAAGATTTAGAAAAAGCTTTTGAAAACTTTAAAGTTGCCGCACAGAAAGGGCATATCATCGCGCAGCAGTTTCTTGGAGAATGTTATACCTTTGGCCAGGGGACAGAAGTAAACCTGGAAGAAGCTGCAGAATGGTATCTGAAGGCCGCAATGCGCGGTTCTTTGGAAGCGCAGGTAAACCTGGGGATTTGTTACAGTCAGGGAATGGGCGTTGAGAAAGACGATGAACAGGCATTCCAGTGGTTCAGTAAAGCTGCAGAAGCAGGGCATCCTGCAGGAAAAATGAATTTAGCTATTTCCTATTTCCAGGGAGAAGGCACCGAACAGGATAAGGACAAAGCGATTGCACTTTTAACAGAGGCAGAGGAATTTTTACCAGATGCGCAAATGTTATTGGGACAATGCTATGAAAACGGTGACGGTGTGGAAAAGGATCTGGAAAAAGCGAAGTCCTACTACCAGAAGGCCGCTGATAACGGAATGGAAGAAGCAAAAGAAGCTTTAGAAAACTTAAATTAGATATTTCTTAAACGGGAAGCGCAGTCGGATTTATTCTGACTGTGCTTTTTTTATGAAAAAACGAATGCGCTGTTCTTACACAGAATGAACTCATTTAAAACAAACAGAATCTGTAATAAAACAGGTGATGGTAAAATGAAAAAATATTATAAATTAGACATTATTTCAAGGGAAACACACAAAAAGAAACTATTACCGATAGTATATTATTGAAGAAAAAGGACAAAATAAGCCATACTGTACTATAACTAAATAAAAAAATAGAAACTTTTATTTAACAGATGGTTGACTTCTGAATTTCCTGGTGCTATACTCTGAACAAGGTCAGAGACGGAAATGTTTTTGAAAGAAAAAGTAAACACGTGGGGGGAACGATTATGATGAAAAAAGGAAAGAAAGTAGTGGCAGCACTGCTGACATGTGCAATGGCGTTTTCGCTGACAGCATGCGGTGGCGGTGAAGAAAAAGCAGAAGAAGGCGCAGCAAAAGGAGAACCGGTTGTTCTGAAACTGGCTACAACTGTTAACGAACAGGACAGCTTCCAGGTTGCAGCTGAAAAATTTGCTGAACTGGTTGAAGAAAAAACAGACGGTGCATATACAGTTGAAATCTATCCGGACGGAAAACTGGGTGATGAAGCAGAACTGTTACAGAGTATGGCAGCAGGAGAATTGGATTGCGGGATCGTAACAAGCGGCCCGTTCGTAAACTTCTCCAAAGACATGGGCGTTCTTGATCTGCCATTCCTGTTTGCAAACAACGAAGAAGCGCATAAAGTATTAGATGGTCAGGTAGGACAGGATTTACTGGGAACCCTGGAAAATGCAAACCTCAAAGGTCTTGCTTATGCAGAACGCGGTTTCCGTAACCTGACAAACAGTGTAAAACCTGTTAACACGGTTGAAGATATGAAAGGTCTGAAATTACGTGTTATGGAAAATGAAGTTTATGCAAAAACATTCGCAGCACTGGGTGCTAATGCAAGCCCGATGTCCTGGCAGGAAACACTGAATGCATTGCAGAGTGGAGCAATCGAAGGACAGGAAAACCCGATCAACGTAATCTGCTCCTTCAAACTGTGGGAATCTAATCAGAAATATGCTACATTAACTCGTCACTCCTATTCCACAGCTATCATCACAATGAGCTTAGATAAATATAATGAACTTCCGGAAGATGTTCAGAAAATCGTTAAAGAATCCGCACAGGAAGCCGCAGAAGTGGAACGTGCATGGGTTGCTGATAATGAAGAAAAACAATTACAGGAAATGAAAGATAATGGCATTGAAGTAGTTGAAGATCCAGATATGGAAAGCTTCAAAGCTGCTGTACAGTCTGTATATGATGCATATCCTGAATATGCTGATTACCTGACCCAAATTGAAAAAGCTTTAGCTGAATAATGGGGCGGAAGTTCGAGTTTAATTGTTAGCAAGGCAGGCAAGCCTGCCTTGCTTTTTTTATACGTTGTTATAAAGAACGGATAAAGGAGATGGAGGAAATGAATATAGCGAAGGGGTTAAAGAAAATCAGTGATGGATTGGACAAAATTTGTCTGGTACTGATTGTACTTATGCTGGGTGCTATGGTTGCTGTAACAACGGCACAGATTATTTGCAGAAGTTTTTTTACAGCTTTACAGTGGAGTGAAGAAATGAACCGGTATTTGCTGGTATGGTCTACCTTCATCGGAGCAAGCTGTGTTTATAAGGCAGGGACTCATATTTCTATTACATTTTTACAGGGCTTCTTCTCGCCGAAAGTACAGCGTGTGATTCGAGTTTTTGTACATGTTCTGTGTATTATTGTGTTTAGTGCAATTGTTGTTTTTGGATTTGAATATGCAGTCAAACAGGTACAGATGGCTCCAAGTTTACATATTCCGATGAAATACATGTATATGTCAATTCCGATTGGATTTGGGTTCATGATTGTTCATGCGTTGAATGAAATTGTTACGATCCTGCAGACGAAAGGGGGCAAACTGCAATGACAGTATTATTATTCGGTGTATTTATTGTAACCTTATTAATTGGAGTTCCGGTTGCATTTTCCATTATGATGGCTGCAATGGCAGTTATGTTTAGCGGAGATGTAGGAATCGGGATGATTGCCCAGAGAATGTTTGCAAGTACCAACTCGTTTCCGTTAATTGCGGTACCGTTTTTTATTCTGGCAGGGGATTTGCTGGCACAGGGAAAAATATCGAAATTTTTAGTAGAATTTGCTGAATCTTTTCTTGGAATGATTAAAGGAGGCTTGTCCATTGTTTCTGTTGTAACAGGGATGTTTTTTGCTGCAATATCCGGTTCCGGTGCGGCGACAACAGCGGCTGTAGGTTCTACACTGATTCCACAGCTGAAAGAAAGAGGATACAATGAGGAATCTGCTGCTGCACTGATTGCGGCTGCCGGAACAATCGGTGTTGTTATTCCACCGTCTGTTCCAATGGTTTTATATGCAGTAAGTGCCGGAGAAAGTCTGGATAAGCTTTTTACCAACGGATTTATGCCTGGGATTCTGATGGGTCTGATTTTAATAGGTATCGCACTGGTTCAGGCCTATCGTCATAATTACCCAAAAGGCGCATCTTTATCTCTGAAAAATGTAATAGTAACTTTTTTACGTGCGGTTCCCGGACTGATCATGCCTGCAATTATTTTGGGCGGAATTTTTTCCGGTAAATTTACGGCTTCTGAAGCGGCTGCGGTAGCAGTAGTCTATGCGATGTTGGTCTCTTTCCTGGTATATCGTGATATGACTCCGAAAAAATTATTTGAAATTATGGCCGGCAGTGCGAAAACTTCTGCAGTTATTATGATTATTATTGCATGCAGTGGCCCGTTTGGATGGGTGCTGGCAAATTATAGAATTCCGGAAATGATTGCGGAAAGTATTTTAGCAGTATCTACGAATAAATATATTCTGATGTTGATCATTGCGCTGGTAATTATCATTGCAGGTGTCTTTATGGAAACATCCTCTGCAATCATTATTTTAACACCGGTGTTCTTACCGCTGGTACAGGAAATGGGAATCGATCTGATCCACTTTGGATTGATCTTTGTTGTAGGGATTGCGATTGGTATGATTACTCCTCCGGTAGCGATCAATTTGTTTGTTGCGTCCGGGATAACCGGTAAGCCGATTGAGCTGATTGCCAAAGCGGTGGTACCATATCTGCTTGGATTGTTGGCAGTATTCCTGATGATTGTATATTTACCGTTGTTTTTCCCGACTTTGATTGTATAAAAAACGAAAAAATGCATAAAAATAATTTACTCTTTGAAAATATATAATAAGATAACCCACTTTGCACGCTTTATCGCCCTTTTTGGGGGTTGGAAAGCGTGCACTTTTTTCTATAATTATGTATAAAGATAAAAGAACAGGAAAAATAAAAAGAAGGCTGAAAATCAGGAGAAAATGTAACAGAAACAGGCGGGGAAAAGAGAGAAGAAAAAATATATAAAAATTTGTATATATAATAGGAAGGAACTCGTCTTATTTTGGACCGTCTGAAGATGAAATGTCTGTAAAACAGGGGAGGGGAAGCAGTAAAGAAGAGAAGATAGTGTGAGATAGGGCAGCAGACTTAAAAATTATCAAAGGTATAAGAAAAAGTTATTTAAAATCAGAAAAAGATGCATGAAAAAGGTTGCAAATGTATAAAACGTATGATAAGATTTAAGAGTTGCGTGAAACAGGCGATGAAGCGGAAGGTTGCTAGACTCGGCGACACGCCAGACACCGTGTTCTAGGTAATTTCCGTGGAGAATGTCCGATAATCGGGCGCGAAGGAGGGAAAAACATGGCAAAACAGAAAATCAGAATTCGCTTAAAAGCATTTGATCACAGCCTGCTGGATCAGTCTGCTCAGAAAATTGTAGAAACAGCGAAGAAAACAGGAGCAAAAGTTTCCGGTCCAGTTCCACTGCCGACCGAAAAAAACGTGTTTACAATCTTGAGATCTCCTCATGTAAACAAAGACTCCAGAGAACAGTTTGAAATGAGAACACATAAACGTCTGATTGACATTTTTGATCATAATCAGAAAACTGTTGAAGCTCTGATGCGTTTGGATTTACCATCCGGCGTTGAAATCGAAATTAAATTATAATCGTTTGCTAAGCTTAAGGAGGTGGCAAGATGAAGGCTATTTTAGGTAAGAAAATTGGTATGACTCAGATCTTTTCTCCAGAAGGTAAAGCAATCCCTGTAACAGTAATCGAAGCAGGTCCTTGCACAGTCATCCAGACAAAAACCAATGATCATGATGGTTATGAAGCCATTCAGTTAGGTTTTGACGAAATTAAAGAAGTGCGTGCAAACAAACCACAGAAAGGCCATTTTGCAAAAGCACAGGCAAAACCAATGAGATATTTAAGAGAATTCCGCGTTGAAAACGTTGGTGAATATCAGCTGGGTCAGGTAGTAAAAGCTGACGTATTCGAAGCTGGTGACGTAATTGATGTAACTGGTATCAGCAAAGGTAAAGGTTTCCAGGGTAGCATTAAACGTTGCGGACAGTCAAGAGGGCCTATGGGTCACGGTTCCAAATATCACCGTCGTTCCGGTTCTCTGGGCGCTTTAGGTCCAAACCGTGTATTTAAAGGTCGTCCACTGCCAGGTCGCATGGGTGGTCTGAAAATCACAGTTCAGAATCTGCAGGTTGTTAAAGTAGATGCTGAACGCAATCTCTTGTTAGTAAAAGGTTCCGTACCAGGTGCTAACAAATCTATGATTACAATTAAGAGTGCTGTAAAAGCGAAATAATAATTGTCGCAAGAAAGGAGGAAACTACAAATGCCAAAAGTAGCTTTATTAAATGTAACAGGCGCTCAGGTTGGCGATATCGAACTGAATGATGCAGTATTCGGAATCGAACCAAATGAAAGCGTTGTTCATGAAGCTGTTGTTATGCAGATGGCTAGCTGGCGCCAGGGAACTCACTGCACAAAATCTAGAGGTGAAGTGAGAGGCGGCGGCCGTAAACCATGGAGACAGAAAGGTACAGGCCGTGCTAGAGTCGGCACATCCCGTTCTCCAATTTGGCGTGGCGGTGCTATCATTTTCGGGCCAAAACCAAGAGAATATAGCTATTCCATTCCAAAGAAAAAAAGACGTCTTGCTTTAAAATCTGTACTTTCCAGTAAAGTTGCAGATAATGATATTATTGTATTAGATACACTGAATTTTGACCAGCCAAAAACAAAAGAAATGGTTAAAGTTCTGGAAGCATTAAAAGTTGATGCTAAAGCATTGGTTGTTACCGCTGATGTAGATGTAAACGTAATGAAATCTACACGTAATATTGAAGGGGTTACTCCAGTAGCAGCTGCATCCGTTAATGTATATGATGTGTTAGCACACAACAAACTGATCATCACAAAAGATGCAATCGCTAAGATTGAGGAGGTGCTGGCATAATGGAAGCACGTGATATCATTATTAAACCTGTTGTAACAGAAAAATCTGTTTCTTTAATGCAGGAAAACAAATACGTTTTTAAAGTTGCACTGAGCGCAAACAAAATCGAAATCAAAAAAGCTATTGAAGAAATCTTCAGAGTGAAAGTTGTTAACGTTAATACTGTTCGCGTAAATGGTAAAACAAAACGTATGGGCCGTTATGAAGGCAAAACTTCTGATTATAAAAAAGCAATCGTTCAGTTAGCTGAAGGCGATAGCATCGAGGTTTTTGAAGGCCTGTAATCTGAAATCATTTTGATGAACCCAGAAGGAGGGAACTGCAATGGCAGTAAAAAAGTTTAAGCCTACTTCTCCTGGTAGACGTCAGATGACCGTTTCTACATTCGAAGAAATCACAGCATCTAAACCAGAAAAATCTTTATTATCTCCAATGAAGAAAAAAGCTGGTAGAAATGCTCAGGGATGCATCACAGTTCGCCATCATGGCGGCGGTCATAAAAGACAGTACCGGGTAATTGACTTTAAACGTAACAAAGACAATATTCCAGCTAGAGTTGCTACAGTTGAATACGATCCAAACCGTTCTGCACGTATCGCACTGCTGAACTATGCTGATGGTGAAAAAAGATATATCATCGCACCTAACGGTTTAAAAGTAGGAGACGTAGTAGTTTCCGGTCCAGAATCTGATATCAAAGTTGGTAACTGCTTACCAATCGCCAACATTCCAGTTGGTACCGTTATCCACAACGTAGAATTAAGACCTGAAAAAGGTGCACAGTTATGCCGTGCTGCAGGTACTTCTGCTCAGTTGATGGCGAAAGAAGAAAAATATGCGCACTTAAGATTACCTTCCGGTGAAATGAGATTAGTTCTGACAACTTGCCGTGCAACAATCGGTCAGGTTGGTAACTTAGAACATGAAATCATCAACCTTGGTAAAGCTGGTCGTACCCGTTGGATGGGTGTTAGACCTACCGTACGCGGTTCTGTAATGAACCCTAACGATCACCCACATGGTGGTGGTGAAGGTCGCGCTCCAGTAGGACGTAAATGCCCAGTTAGCCCTTGGGGTAAATCTGCACATGGTGGCAACACCCGTAAGAAAAATAATGTAAATGACAAATATATTGTTAAATCACGCAAGAAATAATTAGCTTGCGCGAAGGGAGGCAAATATCCTCATGAGTAGATCATTGAAAAAAGGACCATACGTTGAAGAAAAATTGTACAATAGAATTGAAGCTATGAACGAATCTGGCAACAAAAAAGTTGTTAAAACTTGGTCTCGTAGCTCTACAATTTTCCCAGAATTTATTGGTCACACAATTGCTGTTCATGATGGTCGTAAACATGTTCCTGTTTATGTAACCGAAGATATGGTTGGACATAAACTGGGCGAATTTGCGCCAACACGTACTTTTAAAGGCCACGGTGATCACACCGAACGGTCAACTGCCTTGAAGTAGAGATAGAGAGAGGGGGTTTAGCAATGGAAGCGAAAGCTGTCGCTAAATTCGTTAGAATTTCTCCTAGAAAAGCACGTCAGGTCGTTGACTTGATCCGTGGCAAAAGCGTTGGAGAAGCATATGCAATTTTAAAATTTACACCTCATAAAGGTGCTGCGTTAGTAGAAAATGTATTAAAATCTGCTGTTGCAAATGCTGAACACAACTACAACATGAATGTTGATGATCTGTATGTCAGCACAGCCTACGTAGATCAGGGTGCTTCTTTAAGAAGATTTAAACCTAGAGCTATGGGTAGAGCAGATGGTATCCGTAAAAGAACAAGCCATATTACAGTAATGGTTAGCGAAAGATAAGGAGGGATCACTCAGTGGGTCAAAAGGTAAGTCCTAAAGGAATGCGTATCGGCGTCATTAAAGACTGGGACGCTAGATGGTATGCTGATAAGAATTATGTAGAACTCCTCCATGAAGATCTGAAGGTCCGTAAGTTTGTTAAAGCCAAATTATTTGAAAGCGGCGTTTCTGAAATTATCACTGAAAGAACTGGTAACACCAAACTGAGAGTGACAATTTATACAGCAAAACCTGGTATCGTTATTGGTGCGAAAGGTTCTGAAATCGAAAAATTACGTAAAGAACTGGAAGCAATGACCGGCAAACAGGTTAACATCAATATCCAGGAAGTAAAAAGACCAGAAGCAAATGCACAGTTAGTTGCAGAAGCAACTGCTGCTCAGTTAGTAAGACGTGTTGCATTCCGCAGAGCTATGAAACAGGCTGTTGGAAGAGCACTGAAATCTGGTGCTGAAGGTATTAAAATTGCGATTTCCGGTCGTCTGGCTGGTGCTGATATTGCACGTACTGAATGGTACAACGAAGGTAAAGTGCCTCTGCACACACTTCGTGCTGACATTGATTACGGTTTCGCAGAAGCAGATACAACTTATGGTAAAATCGGCGTAAAAGTTTGGATCTACAAAGGGGAAGTTCTTCCTGAAGCGAAAAAAGCTCAAGCGAAGGAAGGAGGCAACTAATCATGTTGGTGCCAAAAAGAGTAAAATGGCGTAGACCTCATCGTGCTAGCTTAAAAGGTGAAGCACACAGAGGTACAAAAGTAACATACGGCGAATATGGTTTACAGGCACTGGAAGGTGCATGGATTACAAGTCGCCAGATCGAAGCTGCCCGTATCGCAATGACACGTTACATCAAACGTGGTGGTAAAGTTTGGATTAAAATTTTCCCAGACAAACCTGTTACTGCAAAACCTGCAGAAGTACGTATGGGTTCCGGGAAAGGTGCTCCAGATTACTGGGTTGCTGTAGTTAAACCAGGTAGAGTAATGTTTGAATTATCCGGCGTTCCTGAAGAAGTAGCCAGAGAAGCACTGCGTTTAGCAATGCATAAATTACCTGTTAAATGTAAATTTGTTAAACGAGAAGGCGGTGACGTAAATGAAGGTTAATGTACTGAGAGACTTAAGCACAGCTGAACTGGAAAAGAAGGTTGTAGATCTCAAAGAAGAACTTTTTAATTTGCGTTTCCAGATGGCAACTGGTTCATTAGAAAACCCAATGAAGATTAAAGAAATCCGTAAGGATATTGCGAAAGCAAAAACAATCTTACGGGAACGTGAAATTAAAGAACAGGCCTAGGCTCAAGTGAGGAGGTTGCAACGTGGAAAGAGGAAATCGTAAAGTTCGCTACGGCGTAGTTGTAAGCGATAAAATGGACAAAACAGTAACTGTTTCTGTCGAAAGCCATTTCCGTCATCCTCTGTATGGCAAAATCGTAGCCATGAGTAAAAAATTCAAAGCTCATGATGAAGAAAATGCCTGCAAAGTAGGAGATAAAGTAAAAATTATGGAAACACGTCCACTGAGTAAAGATAAAAGATGGCGTGTTGTTGAAATTACTGAAAAGGCTACTATCGTTTAAGTTGTGTAGTTTTTTTCACAACAAGATGTTGCCGGAAGGAGGTAACCTGATATGATTCAACAAGAAACCAGACTGAAAGTCGGTGACAATACCGGTGCAAAAGAATTGCTCTGCATTCGTGTACTGGGTGGTACAGGACGCCGTTATGCATCCGTAGGTGATATCATTATTGCTACTGTCAAAGAAGCAACACCTGGTGGCGTTGTCAAGAAGGGTGATGTAGTAAAAGCGGTAGTTGTTCGTACTAAAGAATCCGTACGTAGACCAGATGGTTCTTACATCCGCTTTAGTGAAAACGCAGCGGTTGTCATTAAAGACGATAAGAGTCCAAGAGGAACTCGTATCTTTGGGCCTGTGGCTAGAGAATTGCGAGATAGAGATTTCATGAAAATTGTATCTCTGGCTCCTGAAGTACTCTAAGCTGAAGCCTTGGAGGTGAATATAGTGGCAAAAATGAACGTTAAAAAAGGCGACGAAGTAATCGTTATCGCCGGTAAAGATAAAGGTAAAACTGGTAAAGTAATTCATGTAATTCCTAGCCAGGATAAAGTTGCTGTAGAAGGTGTTGCAGTTGTAAAACGTCACACCAAACCTACACAGCAGATGCCACAGGGTGGTATCATTGAGAAGGAAGCGCCTATTCATATTTCTAACGTAATGCCTTATTGCAGCACATGCAAAAAAGGCGTAAGAGTAGCGCACACCATCGAGAATGGTAAAAAAATTCGTGTTTGCCGTAAATGCGGTAAAGCACTTTAATCGATAGTCTTGATGGAAAGGAGGCTATATTGTAATGGCTAGATTAAAAGATAAATATCTGAATGAAGTAGTAGCTGGCTTACAAGAACAGTTCAAATATACAAATGTAATGGCAATTCCAAAACTGGACAAAGTTGTAATCAACATCGGTTTAGGTGAAGCTGTAAGCAACCCAAAAGCATTAGATGCTGCACTGAACGACTTAACTCTGATCGCAGGTCAGAAACCGGTTGTTACCAGAGCAAAAAAATCTATCGCTGGTTTTAAATTAAGAGAAGGTCAGCCAGTTGGTGTTAAAGTAACACTGCGTGGCGATCGTATGTATGAATTCGTAGACAGACTTCTGAATGTTGCTCTGCCACGTGTTCGTGACTTCAGAGGGGTTTCTCCAAAATCTTTTGATGGTAGAGGAAATTACAGCCTGGGATTAAAAGAACAGTTGATCTTCCCAGAAATCGAATATGATAAAATTGATAAACTCAGAGGTATGGAAGTTGTTTTCGCTACAACAGCTAAAACAGACGAAGAAGGCAGAGCTCTGCTGAAACTCCTGGGTATGCCATTTGCAAGTTAATTGATTAGGAGGTAATCCTGTGGCAAAAACATCCATGAAAGTGCGTAAAGCACCTAAATATAAAGTAAGAGAAGTAAATAGATGTAAAGTTTGCGGACGTCCACATGCATATATGCGTAAATTCGGTCTTTGCAGAGTATGTTTCCGTGAATTAGCTTATAAAGGCCAACTGCCTGGAGTAACAAAATCCAGCTGGTAAAACCTAATGTATGGAAGGGGGTCGCTGTAAATGGTAATGACAGATCCAATTGCAGATTTTTTAACAAGAATTCGTAATGCAAATATGGTTATGCACGAGAAAGTAGAAATTCCTGCTTCCAAAACCAAAGTTGCTCTGGCCGAAATCCTGAAAGAAGAAGGTTTCATTAAAGACTACGAGCAGATTGAAGATGGAAAACAGGGTATCATCCGTGTATACTTAAAATATGGTCCTAATCGTGAAAAAGTTATTACTGGCTTAAAACGTATTAGTAAACCAGGTCTGAAAGTATATTGCAAAAAAGACGAGATTCCAAAAGTTTTAGGTGGTTTGGGGATTGCAATTATCTCTACTTCCAAAGGAATCATGACAGATAAACACGCTCGCAACAACGGTTTAGGCGGCGAAGTTATCTGCTACGTATGGTAATAGAAATTAACTGGTAGTTCAGGAGGTGCAAAAATGTCCCGAATTGGTAAAATGCCTATCAACATTGTTGACGGTGTAGAAGTCACAATCGCTGAAGGTAACTATGTAACTGTAAAAGGCCCAAAAGGTCAGTTAGAAAAACAATTACATCCTGATATGGTACTTGAACAGGAAAACGGCCAAGTGAAAGTTATCTGCCCAAATGATGAACAGAACGCATTATGGGGCTTAACTCGTACACTGTTAAATAACATGGTGATCGGGGTAACTCAGGGTTATAGCAAAAGCCTGGAACTGATTGGTGTAGGTTATAGAGCACAGATGCAGGGTACTAAATTAGTAATGCAGGTTGGTTATTCCCATCCTGTAGAATTCGATCCAGAAGATGGTCTGAGTATCGAAGTTCCTGCTCCTACACAAATTATTGTTAAAGGCATTGATAAAGAAAAAGTTGGTAGCCTGGCAGCAAATATCCGTGCTGTACGTGAACCAGAACCTTACAAAGGTAAAGGGGTTCGTTACGCAGGCGAAGTTGTTAAATTAAAAGCTGGTAAATCTGGCAGCAAATAATAGATAAAGTCTAAATAGACAGATGGCCAGTTCCAGTGAAAGGAGTGACAGAACGTGATTAAGCAAACTCCAAGAAAAAGTATCCGTGTTAAAAAACACTGGAGAACAAGAAACAAAATCAAGGGGAATGCAGAAAGACCACGTTTGGCAGTATTCAGAAGTACACAGCACATTTACGCACAGATCATTGATGATACTGTTGGTAAAACACTGGCATCCGCTTCTACCTTAGAAGTTAAAGTGGATGGAACAAAATCTGACGCTGCTAAAGCAGTTGGTGAAGCTGTAGCGAAAAAAGCACTTGAAAAAGGCATAGATAAAGTTGTGTTTGACCGGGGTGGTAATCTTTATCATGGCCGTATCAAAGCTCTGGCTGATGGAGCTAGAGAGGCCGGTCTTGACTTCTAATCAATGACGAAGGAGGGAAAGGTATTGGCAAGAATAGATGCTAACAACTACGAATTAAAAGAAAACGTTGTACAGATTAACCGTGTAGCGAAAACCGTTAAAGGTGGTCGTCGTATGAGCTTCAGCGCTCTGGTTGTAGTCGGCAACGAAGACGGTATTGTTGGTGTAGGTATGGGTAAAGCAAACGAAGTACCTGAAGCAATCCGCAAAGGCATCGAAGATGCAAAGAAAAATCTGATTGAAGTACCTGTAATCAACGGAACAATTCCACACGAACTGGTTGGTCGCTTTGGCGCTGGCCGTGTTATGATGAGACCTGCTGCAGAAGGTACAGGGGTTATCGCAGGCGGTGCAGTACGTGCTGTTGTTGAATTAGCAGGTATTAAAAATATTTTAGCAAAATCTCTGGGGTCTGACACCAGTATGAACATCGTTAAAGCTACCATTCAGGGTCTCGCATCCATGAAACGTGTAGAAGATGTTGCAAGACTGCGTGGCAAAACCGTTGAAGAAATCTTAGGTTAAGGGGGATTCTGAGATGGCACAGCTTAAAATTACGTTAACTAAGAGTGTAATCGGTTCATCTGAACGTCAAAGAAATGTTGTAAAAGCCCTCGGCCTCAAGAAAACAAACAGCTCTGTAGTTCAGGACGACACAGCTGTTATTAGAGGTATGATTGCGAAAGTCAACCACTTAGTAAGTGTTGAAGAAGTATAAGCTTAATATAGGAGGTGTTTTTTAAGTGAAACTCCATGAGCTAACACCAGCTTTAGGTGCTAAACAGGCTCCTAAACGCAAAGGTAGAGGTATTGGTTCCGGTCTTGGTAAAACAGCCGGTAAAGGTCATAAAGGACAGAAAGCCCGCTCTGGTGGCGGTAAAGGTCCATACTTTGAAGGTGGTCAGACACCATTACAGCGTCGTATGCCAAAAAGAGGCTTTACAAACGCAATCTTCAAAGTAGAATACACTGAAGTAAATCTGGATCGCTTAGATCGTTTTGAAGCAAATACTGAAATTACACCAGAATTATTGTTTGACAATGGTATTGTAAAACAGGTCAAAAACGGCGGAATTAAAATCCTGGGCAACGGAGAAGTTACAAAAGCATTCACTGTAAAAGCTAATGCATTTAGTAAATCCGCTCAGGAAAAAATCGAAGCTGCTGGTGGCCGGGTTGAGGTGATTTAATTTGTTATCAACTCTCAAAAGTGCAGTTAAAGCTGAGGATACTCGTAGAAAGATTCTTTTTACATTGATGATGTTCCTCGTTTTCCGTATTGGTGCGCATATCCCAGTACCTGGGATTAACAGCGAAGTTATAGCAGAACTGACAAATCAGGCAAAACTGTTAGGATTCTTTGATATGGTATCTGGTGGTGCCTTCAAGAACTTCTCTATTTTTGCTATGAGTATTACACCATACATTAATGCGTCCATTATCATGCAACTGTTAACAGTTATCATTCCGAAACTGGAACAGTTAGCAAAAGAAGATCGTAAGAAAATTGTTGAATATACAAGATATTTAACTGTTGTACTTGCATTCGTACAGGCCATTGGTGTTTCCTTCGGTTTCCGCAGAGCTCTCGTAGATACTTCTTTCGGAAGCATTGCGTTAATCGCATTAACACTGACAGCAGGTACTGCTTGCTTGATGTGGATTGGTGAGTTGATTACAGAAAAAGGAATCGGTAACGGAATTTCTTTAATCATCTTTGCCGGTATCGTTTCTCGTATTCCATCTGGATGCTACTATCTGTACAATTACATTGCACAGAATGGAGCAATGGGCTTCTTGGTTGTTTTACTGTTCGCAATTATCGCGTTAGCAGCTATTGTTGCAGTTGTTGCGATTAATGAAGGCCAAAGAAGAATTCCAGTTCAGTATGCGAAACGGGTAGTTGGCCGTAAAGTTTATGGTGGTCAGTCTACTCATATTCCTATTAAAGTAAACTCTGCAGGGGTTATTCCAGTAATCTTTGCAATGTCTATTTTAATGTTCCCTGGCACAATCGCTTCATTCTTCCCGGATAACGGTTTTGCTCAGGCAGTAACAAACATTTTTGATGCTTCTGGCATCTTCTATAACATTTTATACGCCCTCTTGATTGTCTTCTTTACCTATTTCTACTCTGCGATTACATTCAATCCGGTAGATGTAGCTGATAATATCAAGAAAAACGGCGGATTTATTCCTGGATTACGTCCAGGCAGACCAACAAGTGATTACATCACAAAAGTTATGAGTCGTATCACACTGTTTGGTGCGATCTTCCTGTCTGCAATTGCTGTTTTACCAGCAATCATCATGGGACTCACAAACTTAGAACTGTATTTTGGCGGTACTGCACTGCTGATCGTTGTAGGTGTTGCTCTGGATACCATGAAACAGCTCGAAGCATCCATGTTGATGCGCAGCTATGAAGGCTTTATGAAATAAGATCTGATTTGGAGGGATTACGGTGAAATTGATACTGATGGGGCCTCCGGGCGCTGGAAAAGGAACACAGGCGGAAAAACTGGTTGAAGTATATCATATTCCACACATTTCCACCGGCGATATGTTTCGTAAAGCGCAAAAAGACGGTACTGAACTTGGCCTGAAAGCAAAATCCTATATGGAAAATGGTCAGCTCGTACCAGATGAAGTTACAGTTGGTATTGTGAAAGAACGTTTAGCAGAAGACGATTGCAAAGATGGTTTCCTGTTAGATGGTTTCCCAAGAACTGTAAAGCAGGCCGATGCACTGGATGCAATTCTGAAAGAACTTGGTATGACTCTTGATAGAGTAATCAACATTGACGTTGATAACAAATTCCTGATCGATCGTTTAACAGGTCGCAGAGTTTGTAAATCTTGCGGTGCAAGCTTCCATGTTAAGAATAAAGCTCCTAAAGTGGATGGTGTATGCGATAAATGCGGTGGTATGTTATATCAGCGCAAGGATGATAATGTTGAAACAGTTAGTAATCGTTTAGAAGTTTACGGTGTTCAGACTGCTCCTCTGATCGATTACTATCAGTCCAAAGGTATTATGAGTGCTATAGATGGCAGCAAGTCTATGGAAGAAGTATTAGCTGACATTCGTTCTGCTTTGGAAAACTAATTTTTAAAGCAGCGAACCGGGCTTTTGAAAAAAAGCTGAACCAGATTACGGAATCATCAGTCCCTGCGGGGGTACTGGGATTCCGTTCCCAATCTGTTTTTTCCGTTAATCATGTTGTGGTACGGAAATTCCTGGTTAGAAAATTTAATTTTTAGCTTATCGGTATTGGATTAGAAGCGTTCTAGTGAAATGTCATGATAATGCATAAAAATCCGCTGAGATTTAGAACCGAGATCAATTATTGTTTTCGCATAAGAAAGTCTGTATTGAGGATTGCGCAGACTGTTAATGAAAGCAGATCTCCAAGATATCCGGTGCTGTACAGATTCATGCAGGAAATAATGGTTTGTCTATGGTACATGATTAGTGTGACATCAGATCGGCTTTGCCTGTCTGGTAAGACGAAACCTGGAATTTCAAGATACCGGTCAACAGGAAACTGTGAAAACCGGTGTCGGTACTCATACAGTCTTATATAAGACAATGGACGATATTGAAACAGCTCTCTGCCCATTCAATCTTTGAATAGAAGCTGACTGCTGCGTCAAACGGAGAGATTAGGGCATAGGTATAATGAAGGAGGCTATCTCATATGTCTAAGGATGTCGTTGAAGTAGAAGGAACAGTTATTGAACCTCTACCAAATGCAATGTTTCAGGTTGAACTGGAAAACGGCCACAAAGTGCTGGCACATGTTTCCGGTAAAATCAGAATGAACTTTATTAAAATTCTGCCGGGGGACAGAGTGACAGTTGAACTCTCTCCTTATGATCTGAGCCGCGGCCGGATCACATACCGGTTTAAGTAAAAAATACTTCCTATTTCCAATAAGGAGGGAATATTCAATGAAAGTAAGAGCTTCTGTAAAGCCAATTTGTGAAAAATGCAAAATTATCCGCCGCAAAGGTAGAGTTATGGTAATTTGCGAAAATCCAAAACACAAACAGAAACAAGGTTAATTTAAATAGAGCTTCTCATGGGAGGTGCAACAAATGGCACGTATCGTTGGTATTGACTTACCTAGAGACAAAAGAGTCGTTATCGGCTTAACTTATATCTATGGTATTGGCAAAGCTACTTCTGAGAAAATCGTTGCGGAAGCTGGAATCAATCCAGATACCAGAGTACGCGATCTGACTGAAGAAGAAGTACAGAAATTAAGAGATATTATCGGCACAATCAAAACTGAAGGTGATTTACGCCGTGAAGTTTCTCTGAACATTAAACGTTTGACCGAAATCGGTTGCTTCCGCGGTGTTAGACATCGTAGAGGTCTGCCTGTAAGAGGTCAGAGAACTAAAACCAATGCAAGAACACGCAAAGGTAAAATTAAAACTGTAGGCGCAAAACGTAAGAAGTAAGGGGTGATGTGTTAAATGGCTAGACAAAAAACTGCTAATACTCGTGTAAAACGCAGAGAACGTAAAAATGTCGATAAGGGTATTGCCCATATCAAATCTACATTTAACAATACAATCGTTACCATCACAGATATGAATGGTAATGCCTTATCTTGGGCTAGTGCTGGTGGAATGGGCTTCAAAGGCTCCAGAAAAAGCACACCATACGCTGCACAGACTGCTGCAGATACAGCTGCTAAAGCTGCAATGGAACATGGCTTAAGAGAAGTTGAATGTTATGTAAAAGGACCAGGTGCTGGTAGAGAAGCTGCTATTCGTTCTTTACAGGCTGCTGGATTAGAAGTTAGTATGATTAAGGACGTAACTCCAATTCCACATAATGGATGCCGTCCACCAAAACGTAGAAGAGTCTAATTAGGAGGGTTCAATAAATGGCAAGAAATAGAGAACCAATCGTTAAAAGATGCCGTACATTGGGCATCTCTCCTGCTGAATTAGGATACAGCAAAGAATCTACCCGTGAACCTAAAAAATCTCGCAGAAAACAGAGCGAATATGGTATGCAGCTCCAGGAAAAACAGAAAGCGAAATTTATCTATGGTGTAATGGAAAAACCTTTCAGAAACTACTTTGAAAAGGCTAAAAAGATCGAAGGACCTGCTGGTGCGAACTTAATCGTTCTGCTCGAACAGCGTCTGGACAACGTTGTATTCCGTGCAGGTTTTGGTAAAACCCGTCGTGAATGCCGTCAGATGGTTGTTCACAACCACTTTACAATCAATGGTAAGAAAGCAAACATTCCTTCCATGGCTGTAAAAGTTGGCGATGTTATTCAGATGAAGGAAAAGAGTGCAAACTCTCCACACTTCAAAGAATTCTTGGATAACCAGGATCTTACTCGTATTCCATCCTGGATGGAACTCGATGCTCCGAACCACAGCGTAAAAATCGTTGCTGTTCCTAAGCGCGAAGAAATCGATATACCAGTTGAAGAACAGATGATTGTTGAGTTGTACTCCAAATAATTGATAATCATTACTCTTAGGTTATACTGAGTATAAGTAGGAGGCTCAAATATGATTGAAATTGAAAAACCAAACATTGAGTGCGTTGATGTAAACGACGATAACACTTATGGTAAATTTGTTGTAGAACCTCTCGAAAAAGGTTACGGCACAACACTGGGGAACTCCTTAAGACGTATTCTACTGTCTTCTCTGCCTGGTACAGCAGTTACATCCATCAAAATTGATGGTGTGCTGCATGAATTTTCAACAGTTCCTGGCGTGAAAGAAGATGTTGCAGATATTATTCTGAACATTAAATCTCTGGCATTAAAATCTGATACCGATGAACCTCAGATTATTGTCATTGATGCGAATGGCCCTGGAGAAGTAACTGCAGCTGATATCGTGACTAACGAAGCGATTGAAGTCTTAAATGGTGATCTTCACATTGCCACTCTGGATGACGACAGCAGATTATATATCGAGATGATTGTGGAACGCGGACGTGGTTATGTATCTTCCGTTAAAAACAAAAAAGAAGATCAGCCAATAGGAACAATTCCGATTGATTCTATTTATACTCCTATTCACAAGGTTAACTTTTATCTGGAAGACACTCGAGTAGGCCAGCGTACCGACTACGATAAACTGACCATCGAGTTATGGAGTAACGGTAGTATCAAACCAGATGATGCAATCAGCCTGGCTGCAAGAATTTTAAGTGACCACTTAAAATTATTTGTAGGTTTAACAGATGGTATGGATCATGTTCCAATCATGGTAGAAAAAGAGGAAGAGGAAAAGAACAAGATTTTAGATATGACCATTGAAGAGTTAGATTTATCTGTTCGTTCCTATAACTGTTTAAAACGTGCTGGCATCAATACCGTTTCTGAATTAACACAGAAAACAGAAGACGATATGATGAAAGTTCGTAACCTGGGTAAAAAATCCCTGGAAGAAGTTCAGCAAAAAATGGAAGCTCTGGGCTTAGGTCTCAGATCTACCGAAGAATAAAAGTGAATTTTGTAAAAAAGGAGGAACAGAAATGCCTCATAGAAACTTAGGTCGTAACAGTTCACAGCGTCGTGCTCTGTTAAGAAATATGACTACTTCTGTACTGAAATATGGTAAAGTTGAAACAACTGAACCAAAAGCTAAAGAAGTTAGAAGAATCGTTGACAAAATGATTACTCTCGGCAAGCAGGGAGACTTAGCTGCTTATCGTCAGGCTCTGGCTTACTTAACAGAAGAAGATGTTGCTAAGAAATTATTTGACGAAATTGCTCCGAAATACGAAGAACGTCAGGGTGGTTACACTCGCGTTGTAAAAGCAGGCTACCGTCGTGGTGATGCTACACCAATGGCTATCGTAGAATTGGTATAAGGAGAGGGACTAGAAGTCAGGAGTTTCAATTCCTGGCTTCTATTTTTCCCAATTTTGACTATGATTAAAGTAAATCATTTAACACATATTTTTAATAAAGAATCAACAAATCTACAAGTCAAAGCGTTAGATGATGTTTCTCTGGAAATTCATGAAGGAGAACATGTTGCTGTGTTAGGGCATAACGGATGTGGAAAGTCCACTCTTGCTAAACATTTGAATGCTCTTTTGTTACCAACTGCAGGGACAGTTGAAGTTGACGCTGTCGATACAGCAAACGAAGCAGACTTATGGACAATTAGGCAGACAGTCGGAATGGTTTTCCAGAATCCGGATAATCAGCTTGTTGCTACTACGGTTGAGGAAGATATTGCATTCGGCCCGGAAAATATGGGTCTGGATCCAAAAATGATTCGTGAACGTGTAGATGAAGCGCTTGAAATTGTCGGGATGAGTGAATTCAAGGAAAAAGGTCCGCACCTGTTGAGTGGGGGTCAGAAACAAAGAATTGCGATTGCAGGGATTATTGCCATGCGACCGAAATACATTGTTTTTGATGAACCTACTGCCATGTTGGATCCGTTAGGGCGTCGTGAAGTGTTAGACACTATGCAGCGACTGAATCATCAGGAAGGCATCACTGTGGTAAATATTACACATTTCATGGAAGAGGCTGTTCTGGCTGACCGTGTGATTGTAATGGAACATGGAAAGATTGCCTTATCCGGTACCCCGAAAGAGGTATTCACGCAGGTTGATTTATTAAAACAAATGCAGCTGGATGTTCCGCCGGTAGCGGAATTGGCAGCGTTGCTACATAAAGAAGATAAACACATTGCTACAGATATCATGACGATAGAGGAAATGGTGAAGGAATTATGTCCTTAGAGATCAAAAATGTATCATACATTTATCAGGAAGGTTCCCCATCAGCCAGTCGTGCACTTCAGGATGTTTGTCTGACCGTTAATGAGGGTGAATTTCTCGGGATTGTGGGTCACACAGGTTCCGGCAAATCCACCCTTATTCAGCATCTGAATGGATTACTGAAGCCAACGTCAGGTGAAGTACTGGTAGATGGATTAAACATAAATGATAAAAATGCTAAGACAAAATTAAAAGAGTTAAGAATGAAAGTCGGAATTGTTTTCCAGTATCCGGAGTACCAGCTTTTTGAAGAAACAGTGGAAAAGGACATTGCATTCGGGCCGCAAAATCTGGGATTATCACCGGAGGATGTAAAGAAACGTGTAAAGGGTGCAATGGATCTGTTACATCTGGATTATAAGGAATTGAGAAAAAAGTCTCCGTTTGATTTGAGTGGCGGGCAAAAGCGCAAAATTGCCATTGCCGGAGTACTTGCCATGCAACCCAAGTATCTTGTACTGGATGAACCGACTGCAGGCTTAGACCCGCGCGGAAGGGAAGAATTTCTGCAGCTGATTGATGATCTGCACGCGCAGGGGATGACAATCGTTATGGTATCTCACAGTATGGATGATATGGCAAAACATGCACAGCGTATGATTGTTATGGAACGAGGCGAAATAAAGCTGGAAGGTTCCCCTCAGGAAGTCTTCTCTCATCCGGAGGAGCTTAACCGGATCGGTGTAGGTGTCCCGACACTTACAAAATTGCTCCTAGAATTGAAGAAAAAAGGGATGGCAGTACGCACAGACCTTATTCATATTGAAGATGTAAAACAGGAAATTCTGAAGGCTCTCGCCGAAAGGAAGGGGGATACCTTATGTTAAAAGACGTCACAATCGGACAGTTTTTTCCGGGTAACTCTTTTTTACACCGGTTAGACCCCCGCAGTAAGATTTTGGGTGTCATGATTTATATGATTACTCTTTTTATAATCAATAATTTCTGGGCCATGGGTGCCATGGTATTGTTAAGTATTTATATCATCTGGGTATCCAGAGTTCCGATTCGCTTTTTCTTTCGGGGAATTAAAGCGATTATACTGGTTGTTATGATGACGGTTGTTTTACAGATGTTTATGACGCCGGGGGAAGAACTTTGGAGCTGGGGCTTCCTTACACTTACAGTGGAAGGGATACACAGAGCGATTTTCATGGGTACCAGACTGGTGCTGTTAGTAAGTGTAACTTCAATTTTGACACTGACTACGACACCGATTGCACTGACCGACGGGATTGAAACACTGTTGAGACCGTTTCAGAGATTCGGGGTACCTGCCCATGAACTGGCAATGATGATGAGTATAGCACTTCGGTTTATTCCGACATTGATAGAAGAAACAGATAAGATTATGAAGGCACAGGCGGCTCGCGGCGCAGATTTTGAAAGCGGAAATCTGATCGAACGGGCAAAAGCAATGATCCCTCTGATGGTTCCGCTGTTTTTAAATGCTTTTAAAAGAGCGGAAGAACTGGCGATGGCTATGGAAGCTCGCTGTTATCACGGGGGCGAAGGCCGTACCAGATTGAAAGCGCTGAAATATGGCAGAATTGACAGGATTACCGGAGTATTCTGCACACTTATGTTCATCGCTGCGATCGGTTCCAGATTTATTCCATAAGATTTGGAGGCATCATGAGAAATATTAAATTAGTTATTCAGTACGACGGAAGCCGTTATTACGGTTTTCAGGCGCAACTGGATCCCGAAAGACTCCCGACCGTGCAGGAAGAAGTAGAAGCTGCAATCAGCGGACTGTTAAAAGAGCCAACGCGAATTAACAGTGCAGGGAGAACTGACAGTGGGGTACATGCACTGGGACAGGTTGCACATTTTTATACGGAATCTTATATTCCTGTTGATAAGCTGGCAAATGCAATTAACCAGCATCTTCCTCAGGATATCCACATACTCTCCGCAACAGAAGTGGATCTGGCGTTTCATTCCCGAAAATGTGCACTTGGTAAACATTACCGTTATAAAGTGTGGAACAGTGATGAAATCAGTGTATTTGGAAATATGTACTTTTATCATTATCCGGGTAAACTGGATGATGAGCTGATGCAGAAGGCGTGTAAACTCCTCGAGGGCACACATAATTACCAGGGGTTTGCATCGGCGGGAAGCACAGTAAAAAATTTTGTAAGAACCGTTTATTATATGAAGATGCGCAGAGAAGGAGACTGGATTACATTCGATGTCTACGGTGACGGCTTTTTATATAATATGGTGCGGATTATGGTAGGTACCGTGCTGGATATCGGGAAAGGTCGGAAAGATCTGGACGTGATTCCGAAGGTTCTTGCGACCCAGCAGAGAAATCTTGCAGGGAGAACCGCGCCTGCCAGCGGATTATATTTAAAAAGTGTATTTTACCCTTGACAGCACGCAAATCATAGGTTAAAATATACGAGTATGTTTTTGAGATATTGTTAGTGTATGATCCAGAGCCCCGGATCTTAACTATATAAACTCATTTATTATCTAATTGTCGATATTCTAAGGAGGGAATACAATGCGTACCACCTATATGGCAAAACCAAATGAGGTTGATAGAAAATGGTATGTAGTAGATGCAGCCGGTAAACCACTGGGTCGTGTAGCTTCTCAGGTTGCTGCAGTATTAAGAGGAAAACATAAACCAACCTTTACACCAAATGTTGATTGTGGTGACTATGTAATCGTAATCAATGCAAAAGAAGCTGTTCTGACAGGTAAAAAAATGGAACAGAAACTGTTCCGTCGTCACAGCCGCTTCCCTGGTGGACTTCGTTCTACCAAATATAAAGATTTAATGGCTCAGAAACCAGTTCTGGCTGTTGAAAGCTCTATCAAAGGCATGCTGCCACACAATCGTCTTGGCAGACAGATGTACAAAAAATTATTCGTATATGCTGGTGCTGACCACAAACATCAGGCTCAGAAACCAGAAGTACTGGAAATTATCGGTTAAGGAGGAAATGAACAATGGCAAATGAAAAAGTGCAGTTCTACGGAACAGGCCGTCGTAAATCCTCTGTTGCCAGAGTAAGACTGGTACCAGGTAATGGTCAGATTGTTATCAACGGCAAAGATTCCAAAGATTACTTACGTAAAAAAACACTGGAAATGATCATCAGACAGCCACTGGTATTAACTGAAACAGAAGGCAGATTTGATATCGTAGTTAACGCTCACGGTGGTGGTACAACAGGTCAGGCAGGCGCTATTCGTCTGGGTATTGCAAGAGCATTACTGAAAGCTGACGCTGAATACCGTCCAGTTCTGAAAAGAGCAGGTTTCTTAACAAGAGACCCACGTATGAAAGAAAGAAAGAAATATGGTCTGAAAGGCGCAAGAAGAGCTCCACAGTTCTCCAAACGTTAATTTCAAGTTCCAAACGAGAATACAAAACCTCAGAAGTCTTGTGCTTCTGGGGTTTTTCTTTACCCCGGAAAGGGTCAAACGGTTACAGTATAATATGGAAGGAACACAGAAGGCTGTACGCTCCGGGAGAGCGGTTCTGTCATAAAAAGAAAGTGGAAATCAATCGGAAATGTAGGGTCTTTCCGATTGAAAAAAACCAAGAAATAGAGTATGATATCAAAGTATGATTATAAGATGAACGAGAGAGGGGGATGTTTCATTTGGAACAGAAAAAAAAGATCGTGGGATTCCATACGCTGGGCTGTAAGGTAAACCAGAGTGAAACAGAAGCCATGACAGCGTTGTTTGTCAACAAAGGATACGAGTTGGGAGAATTTGAGGAATATTGCGATGTATATGTTATCAATACCTGTACGGTAACCCACGCAGGAGACCGGAAATCCCGTCAGATGATCCGACGTGCTAAACATATTAATCCGAAGGCAATTGTTGTTGTAACAGGCTGTTATGCCCAGACCTCGCCGGAAGATATAGCAAAAATTGAAGATGTGGATATTATTCTTGGAACCAACAAACGACATCTGATTGTAGATATGGTTGAAAGTTTTGACGGAACCAGGGAACAGCTGGTAGATGAAAAAGACTGCCTGACAGATTTTGAAGAAATTGCGATGGACCGTGTGATTCAGAAGGCACGCGCTTATCTGAAAATACAGGAAGGATGCGAACAGTTCTGTACATATTGCATTATTCCTTATGCCAGAGGTCCGCTTCGCAGCCGCAGTCTCCAGAATACGCTGAGAGAAGCCAAAAAACTGGAAATGCATGGATTTAAGGAAATTATCCTGACCGGGATTCATTTGGGTGCTTACGGGCATGAAATGGAAAACGGCGCTACACTGGCGGATGTCTGCGAAGCCCTGTTGAAAGAAACTAATTTTGAACGAATTCGATTGAGTTCGGTAGAACCGACAGAGGTTGATGATCACCTGCTGAAACTGTTCTCGGAAAACCGTCGGATGTGTCGTCACTTACATCTGCCGCTTCAGGCCGGAGACGATCATGTACTGGAAGAAATGCACCGTCCGTATGATACGGATCAGTATCGCCAGGAAATGGCAAGAATTCGGAAAGCCGTTCCGGATATTGCGCTCAGTACAGATCTGATGGTGGGTTTCCCTGGAGAAACAGACGAAATGTTTGAAAACAGTCTGCGTTTTTGTGATGAAATCTCTTTTGCAAGTATGCATATCTTCAAATATTCGCCGAGAGAAGGAACGCCGGCAGCAACCTATCCAAACCAGATTCCAAATGAAGTTAAGGAAGAACGCAGAAAACGGATGCAGGAACTTGCGGACAGAAATATGCTGAAATTTATGGAAGAACATATCGGAACCGTTGTGGAAGTTCTTTTTGAAGAACAGAATCATGACGGCCTCTGGATGGGGCATACCGATAACTATCTGCACGTTGCGGTTGCAGAGGAATGTGAAAAGAATACAGTACAACCGGTACTGTTAGAAAAAATTGAAGGGAAATTGATACTTGGTAAAATTGTTCATTAATTTTCAATTTTCCTGCTTGCATTTCTGAATAATTGTCGGTAAAATATTAAACAGATATGTACGGGAGGTGAAATCAATGGATTGTATTTTTTGCAAAATCGCGAATAAAGAAATTCCAACAGAAATGATTTATGAAGATGAAAATGTTGTCGCATTCAATGACTTGAATCCAACAGCTCCGGTACACATTTTGGTCATTCCGAAAAAACATATTGCAAGCTTAAATGACGCAACAGCGGAAGACACAGAATTATTAGGAAAAATTATGTTAACAATTCAAAAAATTGCTGTGGATCAGGGAATTGCCGAAAAGGGATACAGAGTTGTTACAAACTGTGGAGAACAGGGCGGTCAGAGTGTAAAACATTTACATTTCCATCTTTTAGGCGGAAGAGAAATGTTGTGGCCGGCAGGATAAGTTCTTGATTATTTGAGAAAGATCTTGTATAATAGGATAGATGTTTTTTAATAGAGGCGTACTGATCTGCGATTTTTTGCAAGTTGGATCGTCAATATAAAGGGAACCGTATGAGTTGCGGGGATAGCCTGACTGCCGTTATGCGAGGTTAGGAATAGCATGATATTTATGATGCGAAACTCAATCGAAGGTCTCCTATAACAATCGGGTAAGTTACGGTTGTGTAGTATTGAGGGGAGGGAAGAACAGTGGGAGAAGTACATGTTGGAAAAACTGAATCTTTAGATAGTGCTCTTCGGAGATTTAAACGTTCCTGCCAGAAATCTGGTGTTTTAGCTGAATGCCGTAAACGCGAACATTATGAAAAACCAAGCGTGAAACGTAAAAAGAAATCTGAAGCAGCTAGAAAAAACAATAAAAGAAAATCTTTCTAATTATTTTTTCAGTGAGATTAAAGGGATACCGAGTTCGGTATCCCTTTTTTTAATATGTGTATACATACGGGGAACGATTGCCGAATGGCTTCTTTCGTGTATGCATGAAAAAAATCTTGCATAAAAATAAAAAAGCCCGGAATGAATAGTCCGGACCGGCTGAAACGGTTGCAAATTATAAGAAGTATCTGACTAGGCATCAGGAGGTGTTTTGTGTATGTCGGATTCCTGATATTTGTCTAAAACATAACGCATGCCTTCTTCGATTAGATCATTGGCATTTGTTCTGCTTTTGAGAGCAAGAATTTTAATCTGTGTATAAAGTTTTTCGTCAAGGGTAGTATTTACATTTCTTCGTCCCATTGAATACACCTCCTTAGGTCATTCTAATACGATGAGTAGAATAAGTCAACGATTGCAAGCCATAGATAAGTAGATAACCATATATTGAAACCGGAGGATGGAAGTCGAAAGAGAAAAAGACTGTGATAATCAGCAGACTGTCAACGGGGATTGGAAACAATGTTTGAACAGACAAAAATGTCTGAGATCCCTATCTTTAGAGCTTTGCCCGGAAAAGAAAAAGGAGAAGGCAGGAAAACCGCGTAGATACATAGAAAAATAATATGATACAGAGTGTTAAAAAATATGACAAAAAGAGAATATTTCGAAGGGCTCTGTGTTGGATATAAAAGACAGTAAAAAAGGTAAAAGGTAATGAATTTAAAAGAATGAGAGGAATGAAGAATGGCAAAAGTACGGAAAAAATCTGTAGTGCCCGTGTATATTGTCGCAGCAATCTGGCTTGTTTGGGCCAGCTGCATGCCGATGTACAAAATCAGCCATTTTGTCTGGTTAGGGATCTGGTCGTTTCTGGCTTATAAGCTTTCCAGCTTATTATGGAAGGGGAAAGTGGTAGAGGTACAGGAAAAAGAACCGGAATACGTTCCGACAGGTAATACAGAACTGGATGAATTAATGCTCGAAGGGCGAGAAGCATTACGACAGATGAAGGAACTGAATGTACAATTTGAAAAATACAAAGGGAAAAAAATGAAGCCGCAACTGGATCGTTTGGAAGAGCTGACAGAGGATATTCTGGAACATATTGAACAGAATCCGTCTAAGGCTTCTCAGATCCGCAAGTTTATGAATTATTACTTACCGACAACACTAAAGTTGTTGAATACGTATTGTAATTTAATGCAGCAGAGTGCAAGAGGAAAAAATATTAATGCAACCATGACAAAGATTGAAGGAATCATGGGAACAATTGTAACTGCTTTTGAAAAACAGCTTGATGGCTTGTTCCAGGCAAATGCACTGGATATTTCTACGGACATTACCGTTCTGGAAGGAATGCTGGAACGGGAAGGGCTGGCAAATCAGACGATTGGAAAAAAATAATAAAAGGGTGGATAAATCATGAATAAAGCTATGCCTACTTTAACATTGGAACCAAACTTAGAAGATACCAAGCAGGAAGAAGTAACAACTGAAGAACTCACAAAAAAAGTGGAAGAAGAAGCACAGCTGACGAATGAAGAACAGGCACAGGTAGATGCTTTTGCGGAACAGATTGATATTACAAACACCAATCAGATTCTGATGTACGGTGCAGGAGCTCAGAAAAATATTGCCGATTTTTCTGAAAGTGCTCTGCAGAATGTCAGAACAAAAGATCTGGGTGCAATCGGGGAGTCTCTGTCCGGTCTGGTGAAAGAGTTGAAAAATATTGATTTTGATGCCGAGGCGGAAGATGAAGGATTTTTCGGAAAATTGTTCCGCAAGGGAAAAAATCAGCTGGAAGAACTGAAAACCCAGTTTGCGAAAGCGGAAGCAAATGTGGATAATATTACAGAAATGCTGGAAGCTCATCAGATCACACTGTTAAAAGATGTTGCAATGCTGGATGAGATGTATGAATTGAATTTACAGTATTATAAAGAATTGACCATGTATATCAAAGCAGGACGTCAAAAACTGGAGCAGGTTCGTGCGACAGAAGTGGAAGCACTTCGTGCAAAGGCTGCCCAGTCTGGCACGGCAGAAGATGCTCAGGCGTATAATGATATGGTAAACCTTTGCGATCGGTTTGAAAAGAAACTGCATGATTTAGAACTGAGTCGAATGGTGTCTATTCAGATGGGACCTCAGACAAGACTGTTGCAGAATAATGATGCAATGATGGTAGATAAAATTCAGTCTTCTCTGGTAAATACGATCCCACTCTGGAAGAGCCAGATGGTTATGGCGTTGGGAATGGAGAATGCGAGAAAGGCAACGGCGGCACAATCTGCTGTTACGGAAATGACCAATACACTGTTAAAGAAAAATGCAGAACTGCTGAAGCAGGGATCCATTGAAATTGCCAAGGAATCCGAACGGAGCATCATTGATATTGAGACACTGCAGGAAACAAATACACAGTTGATTTCCACTCTGGATGAAGTTATGAAAATCCAGAACGATGGTGCACAGAAGCGTAAAGCGGCAGAAGTGGAACTGCAGCGCATTGAAAGTGAATTGAAAGCAAAATTAACAGAACTTCGCTAAAAGATGAATGTATTGAAAACATATTATATGAGGGTGAAGCAGATTGAAGAAATATTTAAAAAACAGGACTTTTGCAATTGGGCTGACCGTTTTGATTATTATTGCGGGAACGTTATTCGGGTCGCACAGATCGTTGGAGGCAGAGGCCTATCCGGCGGAGCGGTATTTTGTCGACGGGTCTGACGGTTACAGCATTCAGAGAGAACTGGACAACAGAACGGGGCTGGCAAGCAATTTGCTGACGGTTGGAAGCAGATACCTGGTTTCCGGAGATCAGGCATGTGCTGAACTGGAAAATGCTATCCGGGAAATGGACGAGGCAAAAACAGTTTCCGAAAAAGCAAAGGCCAATCAGAAACTGACTGCTGCGACAGAGCACATGGATCTTGTGTTAGATGAAGAGATGCTGAGCAGATCCGATGAACGGTATCGTCAGCAGATCCGAGCAGATTTGATGGCGGCCAACCAGAATATCGGCCGCAGTGATTATAATGAGCTGGCATATCACTATAACACAGAAGTACTCGGGAAATTCCCTGCAAATATTTTGGCAAAAATGACCGGCGTAGAGGAACTGGAAACATTTCAGATGAGCGTGGGCGGACAGGATAACTCTGATTCGGATTATGAGCATCACGGACAGGGGCATAACGGACGTGGATACCACGGTGGATCGGATCATTAATTAACTCGCAAAATCATAGCTGTGAAGAAATATAAAAACAGGCCTGAGGGCTTCTGTAATGCGTTGTAGAGCGATGCAGATACAAGGACGTTAAGTATTGACAGCACTATGGGAATAAGGTAAAATGAAACGGTATAAGAGCTTTTTAAATTATCATAAAAATAAATAAAAATCCTTGAGGAGGAACTACACAATGGCAAAAGAAAAGTACGAACGTACTAAACCACATGTTAACATTGGTACCATCGGTCACGTTGACCATGGTAAAACAACAACAACTGCAGCTATCACAGCTGTACTGGGCTTACAGGGTAAAGCTGAAGTTCAGAAATTCGACCAGATCGATAAAGCTCCAGAAGAAAGAGAACGTGGTATCACCATCAATACTTCTCACGTAGAATATGAAACAGATACACGTCACTACGCACACGTAGACTGCCCGGGCCACGCTGACTATGTTAAAAACATGATCACTGGTGCTGCACAGATGGACGGTGCTATCCTGGTTGTATCCGCAGCTGATGGTCCAATGCCACAGACTCGTGAACACATCCTGTTAGCTCGTCAGGTAGGCGTTAAATACATCGTTGTATGGATGAACAAATGCGACATGGTAGATGACGAAGAACTGTTAGAATTAGTAGAAATGGAAATCAGAGAACTGTTAAGCGAATATGACTTCCCAGGCGATGATATCCCAGTAATTCGTGGTTCCGGCTACCAGGCTCTGCAGGATCCTTCCGGTCCATGGGGCGAAAAAATTCTTGAACTGATGAAAGCAGTTGACGAATACATCCCAACTCCAGAACGTGCAATCGACAAACCATTCCTGATGCCAGTCGAAGACGTATTCTCCATCACCGGTCGTGGTACAGTAGCTACCGGTCGTGTAGAACGTGGCCAGGTAAAAGTTGGTGACGAACTGGAAATCGTTGGTATTCATGATACCAAGAAAACAGTTTGCACAGGTGTAGAAATGTTCCGTAAACTGTTAGACATGGCAGAAGCTGGTGACAACATCGGTACCTTACTGCGTGGTGTTGACAGAAAAGAAATCGAACGTGGACAGGTACTGGCTAAACCAGGTACCATTACCCCACACACCAAATTCACAGCAGAAGTATACGTTCTGACAAAAGAAGAAGGTGGCCGTCATAAACCATTCTTTGATGGTTACAGACCACAGTTCTACTTCAGAACAACAGACGTTACCGGCGTAATCAAATTACCAGAAGGTACAGAAATGGTAATGCCAGGGGATAACATCAAAATGGAAGTTGACCTGATCACAACCATCGCTATGGAAGAAGGCTTACGTTTCGCTATCCGTGAAGGTGGCCGTACAGTTGGTTCCGGCGTTGTTTCCTCTATCATTGAATAATTAAGACAGCTCGGCTGCTGATTATTCCGAAACGCAGATTCTAAACAACAGAAGAGGAATGCGTTTTACAAAGAGACTATAAATGAGCAGGACAGACAAGGTTCTGCTCATTTTTTTAATGAAAATATAAGACATTTGGCTCTCTTTAAATTTATTTGTTGACAGGACAATACTGTTATGCTAAACTAGATAGGCGTGAAAAATAGGTATAAAAAAGACCTTTTTTATAGAAATTCGTTCGGGAGGTGTTTGGAATGCGCGTAGGTGTTACATTAGCTTGTACAGAATGCAAAAGACGTAACTATAGTACTATGAAAAACAAAAAGAATAATCCAGATAGAATTGAGTTAAAAAAATACTGCCCATTTTGTAAAACTCACACATTACACAAAGAAACTAAGTAAGGTAGGATGATTGCCAATGAGTGAAAAACAGCCTGAAAAGAAAGTTGGTTTCTTTGCAAAAGCCAAAAAATCCACTAAAGCTTCTTTAAATGAACTGAAAAAAGTTCATTGGCCAACAAAAAAAGAATTGATTACCTACACAAATGTTGTGCTGGTAACAGTTGTTGTTGTTGCTGCTTTGATTTGGATTGTTGATGCTGTAATTGGCAAAGTTTTCGGTTTATTATTATAAGTTAGGAGCCTGATTTCGATGGATAATCCGAAGGAAGAAACTTCGAAAGAAAAGACAGAACCCGTTAAAGGTTGGTACGCAGTACACACCTATTCAGGTTACGAAAACAAAGTAAAAACCAACTTGGAAAAAAGAATTGAATCCATGGATATGGGAGATTATATCTACCGTATTATGGTTCCAACAGAAGAAGTAGAAGAAAAGAAAGACGATAAAGTTAAAATTAACAAAAGAAAAGTCTTTCCTGGATACGTTCTGGTGGAAATGATTATGACAGACGATTCGTGGTATGTTGTTAGAAACACAACAGGGGTAACTGGATTTGTCGGCGCCGGCGCAAAGCCAGTACCATTGCATGAAGCTGAAGTACAGACATTGTTACGTCAGCAAGGCATGGAAGAAGCAAAACGCGAAGTTGACTATACAGTCGGCGATCAAGTGGAAATTCTAGATCAGGCATGGCGTGGCATGAGAGGCCGAGTATCTGAAATCGATACAGAAAAAGGAAAAGTAACAGTTATGCTTTCCTTATTTGGCGGACGTGAAACACCGGTTGATTTGGAATATGATCAGGTTTTTAAAGTTTAGGTATAAATATATACCTAGTTTTTAGTGGGAGGGAAACCCCCGTTATACCACATTTTGTTTAAGGAGGTGCACCAAAATGGCAAAGAAAGTCGTTGGTTTTGTAAAATTACAGGTGCCTGCAGGTAAAGCGAACCCTGCTCCACCAGTTGGTCCTGCACTGGGTCAGCATGGTGTAAATATTATGGGATTCTGTAAAGAATTTAATGAAAGAACTAAAGGACAGGCTGGTTTAGTAATTCCTGTTGAAATTACTGTTTATGCTGACCGTTCTTTCAGTTTTATCACAAAAACTCCACCAGCTGCAGTATTACTGAAAAAAGCTGCTGGCATTGAAAGAGCTTCCGGCGAACCTAATCGTAAAAAAGTTGCAAAAGTTCCAGCTTCCAAAGTAAAAGAAATTGCTGAAAGCAAAATGGAAGACCTGAACGCTGCTTCTGTTGAAGCTGCAATCTCTATGATTGAAGGTACCGCAAGAAGTATGGGTGTTGAAATCGTAGAAGGCTAAGAGCCGCTATGATCTTAATGATGTGGGAGGAATAATCCGTAGAACCACAGAGGAGGAAATAATATGCCAAAACATAGTAAAAAATATGCTGAAGCCAGCAAACTGATTGACGTTAATGCTTTATATGAAATAGAAGACGCAATTGCACTGGTGAAAAAAACCGCTACTGCGAAATTTGATGAAACAGTGGAAGTTGCATTTAAACTTGGTATTGACCCAAGACAGTCCGATCAGCAGATCCGTGGCGCAGTTGTACTGCCAAACGGTACCGGTAAAAGCCAGACTGTATTAGTATTTGCAAAAGGTGAAAAAGCGAAAGAAGCAGAAGCTGCTGGTGCAGATTTTGTTGGCGCTGAAGACATGGTTGCAAAAATCCAGGGTGGCTGGTTCGGTTTCGACGTTGCTGTAGCAACTCCAGATATGATGGGTGTTGTTGGTAGAATCGGTCGTTTATTAGGGCCAAAAGGTTTAATGCCAAACCCAAAAACAGGTACAGTAACTATGGATGTTACAAAAGCTGTTAACGAAGTAAAAGCTGGTAAAATTGAATACCGTGTTGATAAAACCGCTATTGTTCATGCACCAATCGGAAAAGCAAGTTTCGAACAGGAAAAACTGATCGAAAACTTCAAAACTCTGTCTGATGTAATTCTGAAAGCAAAACCTGCTTCTCAGAAAGGCCAGTATGTTAAGAGTGTAGCTGTTTCTGCGACAATGGGACCTGGTGTAAAAATCAATCCATTAAAACTTCAATAGTTTCTATTGACAAGTTAGTTTAAAACGTATATAATTACTGATGCTTAACTGAATAGATTTTCGCTGTAGACAGCAGGTGTCTATGACTTAATTTCCTGCCGAGGCCATTGTTGCTATGCAATTTCTGCCTTTGTGTTTCTACGCAAAGGCTTTTTATATGGTCAAATCAGTAAATTTCAGTTCTGTATTAATTATAATACACTCGTTAGGAGGTGCTGAAATGGGTAGTTTAGAAGGAAAAAAACAGGTTGTAGCTGAATTAGTAGAAAAATTCAACGCTGCAAAAACTGTAGTCGTTGTTGACTATCGTGGCTTAACAGTAGCTCAGGCTACTAAATTAAGAAAACAGCTGAGAGAAGCAGGTGTTGAATACCGTGTAGTAAAAAACACACTGTTATCTATCGCTGCTAAAGAAGCAGGTGCTGAAGCACTGGTTCCAACCTTTAAAGGCGTAACTGCTATTGCATTCGGTGGCGAAGATTTAATCGCTCCTGCACAGATTATCGCTAAATTCGCTAAAGATAACAAACTTCCAGAAATTAAAGGTGGTCTGTTAGAAGGTGAATTCCTGGACAAAGACGGCGTAGTTGCATTAGGCGAACTGCCATCCAAAGAAGTTCTGCTTGCTCAGGTTGCTTCTTGTTTCCAGGCTCCAATCCAGAGAATGGCTTACGTACTCGAAGAAGTACGCAAATCCAAAGATACCGAAGAAACTGCATAAGTTGTGCCTAGTCGCATAACCGAATGTAAATTTTATTTAAAATAGGAGAGATTACAATGTCTAAAATTCAAACAATCATTGATACAGTAAAAGAATTATCTGTTATCGAATTATCCGATTTAGTAAAAGCTTTCGAAGAAGAATTTGGCGTAAGCGCTGCTGCTCCTGTAGCTGTTGCTGCAGCAGGTGCTGCTCCAGCTGCTGGTGGTGCTGAAGAACAGTCCGAATTTGATGTTATCCTGTCTGCTGTTGGCGGCAACAAAATTGCTGTTATCAAAGCAGTTCGTGAAATCACTGGCCTGGGTCTGAAAGAAGCTAAAGAAGTAGTTGACAATGCTCCAAAACCAGTTAAAGAAAAAGTTGAAAAAGCTGAAGCTGAAGAAATGAAGAAAAAATTAGAAGATGCTGGTGCAACTGTAGAAGTAAAATAAGTTCTCCTCATTTTTTGATGAAGACACCCAAGGGCGTTTATTCGATGTGTAAACAAAGAGTAAATGCCCTTTGTTTTTCTGATTTAACATCTAGTAAAAATATTTAAAAAATATAGAAATTAATGTTTACAAAGTACATAAGAAGTGATATTATATATTAATATGACCAATAATATAATGGACGAATTTTGCGAAGAAAAAAAGAAGAAATTTCAGAGCAAAAATAGTCTGAATAAGTTATTCCAGCAAGGATTTTCCTTGCTTTGCTTTCTTTCAATAGGGAAGATACATTCTTTAATATTGAAATGACTTTGAATAAAAAACTTTAAGGGGTGAGGAGCATTGGTCAAAACGACACATGCACTAAGAGAACGGCATAGTTTTGCTAAAATCGATGAGATTATGGTAATGCCGAATTTGATTGAAGTTCAGCGAAATTCCTACAAGTTGTTCCTGGAAGAAGGGTTAAAAGAAACATTTTTCGAGGTTTCTCCTATTCAGGACTTTACAGGGAATTTAGTCCTTGAGTTTGTAGATTATAGTTTGGGTGAACCAAAATATGATGTAGATGAATGCAAGGAACGTGATGCTACCTATGCGGCTCCTCTACGCTTAAAAGTTCGTTTGATCAATAAGGAAACCGGGGAAGTCAAAGAACAGGAAGTGTTCATGGGGGATTTCCCGATTATGACCACCAAAGGAACTTTTGTGATCAACGGGGCTGAACGTGTTATTGTAAGCCAGTTAGTACGTTCTCCTGGGGTTTATTACTCTGAAACCATTGATCAGGCAGGGAAAAAACTGTATGGAGCAACCATTATTCCAAACCGCGGTGCTTGGTTGGAATTTGAAACAGATGCGAATGACAATTTACATGTTCGTATCGACCGTACAAGAAAACTGCCAGCGACTGTATTGTTACGTGCATTGGGCTATTCAAGCAATGCCCAGATCTTAGAATTATTTGATAATGATGAACACATTCAGATGACCTTAGATCGCGATCATACCACAACAGAAGGGGAAGCTTTAATTGAAATCTACAAAAAACTGCGTCCTGGTGATCCACCAACCGTAGAAAATGCTAGAACATTATTAAATTCCTTATTCTTCGATCCAAAACGTTATGATTTTGCAAAAGTTGGCCGTTATAAAGTCAACAAAAAACTCGGATTAGATATTGATCCGATGAAAAAAGTCATCACACATGAAGATATTATTGAAACAATTCGCTATCTGTTAAATCTGATTAAAGGATTAGACGGATATTCCTCTGATGATATTGACCATCTGGGTAATCGTCGTATCCGTTGCGTAGGCGAATTATTACAGAATCAGTTCCGTATCGGTTTAACCCGTATGGAAAGAGTTATTCGTGAAAGAATGACAATTCAGGATTCTGAAAATGTTACTCCACAGGGTTTGATTAACATTCGTCCGGTAGTTGCAGCTATTAAGGAATTCTTTGGTTCCAGCCAGCTGTCTCAGTTTATGGACCAGATCAACCCACTGAGTGAATTAACTCATAAGAGAAGACTGAGTGCGTTGGGGCCTGGTGGTTTGAGCAGAGAACGTGCAGGGTTCGAAGTACGTGACGTACATCCATCTCACTACGGTCGTATGTGCCCGATTGAAACGCCTGAAGGTCCAAACATCGGGTTAATCAACTCTTTGAGTACTTATGCGAAAATCAATGAATATGGATTTATTGAATCTCCATATCGTAAAGTAGATAAAGAAACCGGAATCGTTACGGAAGAAATCGAATATTTAGCAGCTGACGAAGAAGATGGTTTCGTTGTAGCACAGGCAAATGCTCCGTTAACTGAAGATGGACACTTTGCTGAAAAGAAAGTAAATGCTCGTCACGGCCATGCAAACATTCTTGTTGATAGTTATAAAGTTGACTACATGGACGTATCTCCAAAACAGGTTGTATCTATTGCGACTGCAATGATTCCGTTCCTGGAACACGATGACGCGAACCGTGCTCTGATGGGTGCGAACATGCAGCGTCAGGCAGTGCCACTGTTACGTACCGATGCTCCTTATGTAGGGACTGGTATGGAATACCGTGCAGCATATGACTCCGGTGTTATGGTAATTGCTGAAAATGCCGGCGTTGTAGATTATGTATCTGCTCGTGAAATCATCATTAAACGTGATGACGGTGGCAAAGACCGTTACAAACTGACCAAGTTTGAACGTTCCAACCAGGGTAGCTGCATTAACCAGAAACCACTGGTTAATAAAGGTCAGGTTGTAGAAAAAGGTGCAATCTTAGCAGATGGACCTTCTACCGACCACGGTGAACTGGCATTAGGACGTAACGTTCTGATTGCGTTCATGAACTGGGAAGGTTACAACTACGAAGATGCTGTTTTACTGAGTGAAAAACTTGTAAAAGAAGACTATTATACATCCATCCATATTGAAGAATATGAATGTGATGCTAGAGATACCAAACTTGGGCCTGAAGAAATCACCAGAGATATTCCGAATGTATCTGAAGAAGTATTGAAAAATCTGGATGATCGCGGAATTATTCGTGTCGGTGCTGAAGTACGCCCTGGTGATATTCTGGTTGGTAAAGTTACACCGAAAGGTGAAACAGAACTGACTGCAGAAGAACGCCTGCTCCGTGCTATTTTCGGTGAAAAAGCACGTGAAGTAAGAGACACTTCTCTGCGTGTTCCTCACGGGGAAGCAGGGATCATTGTTGACGTTAAAATCTTTACCTCTGAAAACGGGGATGATTTATCTCCAGGGGTAAATCAGGTTGTACGTTGCTATATTGCTCAGAAGAGAAAGATTTCTCAAGGGGACAAAATGGCTGGTCGTCACGGTAACAAAGGGGTAGTATCCCGTATTTTACCTGAATGTGATATGCCATTCTTAGAAGACGGTACTCCGGTTGAAATCGTACTGAACCCACTGGGTGTACCATCCCGTATGAATATCGGGCAGGTATTGGAAGTACATTTGGGTATGGCAGCGAAAGCACTGGGATTACATTTGGCTACACCTGTATTTGACGGTGCTTCGGAAAAAGATATCCTGGATATGCTGCAGAAAGCAAATGATGCAAGTGATTTGGAATATCCTTCTTCCGGTAAATTTGTTGTAAGAGACGGTCGTACCGGTTTACCATTTGATAACCCGGTAACCGTTGGTTATATGTATTATCTGAAATTAGCTCACTTGGTTGACGATAAAATCCATGCTCGTTCTACCGGTCCGTACTCTCTGGTTACCCAGCAGCCGTTGGGTGGTAAAGCACAGTTCGGTGGTCAGCGTTTCGGGGAAATGGAAGTTTGGGCACTGGAAGCATACGGTGCTGCTTATACCTTACAGGAAATCCTGACTGTTAAATCCGATGATATCGTTGGTCGTGTAAAAACTTATGAAGCAATCGTTAAGGGTGAAAATGTACCTGAACCAGGTGTTCCGGAATCCTTTAAAGTATTGATTAAGGAATTACAGAGCTTATGCTTGGATGTTAAGATTCTGAACGAAGACGATGAAGAAATCGAATTCGGCGAAGATGATGATGATGTCTCTGAAACAGCAAAAGAATTAGGCATTGACCTTCCGGTTGAAAAAGCCAAAGGCCAGGCAGATGATTCTAAAGAATTCAAAGACAGCGACAGTTTCCTGATTGAAACTGAAAGCGGTGAAGTGGAAGAACCTGAACCGGTTGATGATGATATTATCGGTGAGGAAGAAATTACATTAGATCTGGATTTTGACGTTTCCGTTGATAATGACGGGGATGATGAAATAGAACATGTCGATGAATTCATGATTGATGATGAATTTTAATTAGAAACTGATTTTAGGAAGGGAGCGAGCCCTTTGTTAGACGTTAATAATTTTGATCGTATGCGGATTGGTCTGGCTTCTCCGGAACAGATTCGTGAATGGTCCAGCGGGGAAGTAAAAAAACCTGAAACTATTAATTATCGTACATTGAAACCAGAACGTGACGGCTTGTTTTGTGAACGTATCTTTGGGCCTACCAAGGACTGGGAATGTAACTGCGGTAAATACAAACGGATCCGTTATAAAGGGGTAGTTTGTGATCGATGCGGGGTAGAAGTAACCCGTTCAAAAGTAAGAAGAGAACGCTTAGGCCATATTGAACTGGCTGCGCCGTGCTCACATATTTGGTACTTTAAAGGAATTCCGAGCAGAATGGGGATCTTATTGAATATCTCCCCAAGACAGCTGGAAAAAGTTATTTACTTTGTTTCCTATATTGTGCTGGATCCTGGTGATACACCACTTGAAAAAATGTCTTTATTAAACGAAAATGAATATCGTGAAAATAAAGAATTATATGGAAATCGTTTCCGCGCCGGTATCGGTGCGGAAGCAATTAAAGAATTGCTTGAAAATCTTGATTTAGATCAGATGTATGACGATCTGAAAGAAGAAATTCGCACTACAACAGGACAGAGAAATGTAAAAGCAGTCAGAAGACTGGAAGTTGTTGAAGCATTCAAAAAATCCAACAATGAACCAAGCTGGATGATTTTAGATGTACTTCCGGTTATTCCACCTGAAATTCGTCCTATGGTACAGTTAGATGGCGGTCGTTTTGCGACTTCCGACCTGAATGATCTGTACCGCAGAGTAATTAACCGTAATAACCGTCTGAAACGCCTGCTTGATTTAGGTGCTCCGGATATTATTGTTAGAAACGAAAAAAGAATGCTGCAGGAAGCAGTCGATGCTCTGATTGATAACGGTCGTCGCGGCCGTCCTGTAACCGGACCTGGTAACCGTCCTCTGAAATCCTTAAGCGATATGCTGAAAGGGAAACAGGGTCGTTTCCGTCAGAACCTGTTAGGGAAACGTGTTGACTACTCTGGACGTTCTGTAATCGTAGTAGGACCTGACCTGAAAATGCATCAGTGTGGTCTGCCAAAAGAAATGGCAATTGAATTATTCAAACCGTTTGTAATGAAAAAACTCGTTAATGACGGTTATGCTCATAATATTAAGAGTGCAAAACGTAAAGTAGAACGTCTGAGTCCGGAAGTATGGGATGTTTTAGAAGATGTAATCAAAGATCATCCTGTACTGTTAAACCGTGCACCTACACTGCACAGACTGGGGATTCAGGCTTTCGAACCTGTACTGGTTGAAGGTCGTGCACTGCGTCTGCACCCACTGGCTTGTACTGCATATAATGCGGACTTTGACGGTGACCAGATGGCTATTCACGTACCACTGTCTTCTGAAGCTCAGGCAGAAGCAAGACTGTTGATGCTTGCTGCAAACAATATCCTGAACCCGAAAGACGGGAAACCTGTAACAACACCTACACAGGATATGATCCTGGGTTCCTATTATCTGACTATTGACAGAGAAGGAGCAAAAGGTGAAGGCAAAATCTTTAAAGATAATACAGAAGCATTACTGGCATATGATGCAGGTGTTATCCATTTACAGGCAAAAGTTATTATTCGCCAGGAAGATGGATCTCATTTGGAAACTACAGCTGGTCGTGTAATCTTCAATAATGTTATTCCAAAAGAAGTTGGATACATTAACGAAGTTGTAGGTAAAAAACAGCTTGGTAAAATTATTGCAAAATGCTATAAAAAACTGGGTGCTTCTAAAACTGCTCGCATGCTTGACGGGATTAAATCTCAGGGTTATAAATACTCTACTCAGGCAGGTTTCACAGTAAGCTTTAGTGATATTATCGTTCCTGATGAAAAAGTTGATATTTTAGCTGCATCCGATGCGGAAGTAGAAAGAATTGAACAGAAATTCAGACGCGGTCTTATTACAGAAGAAGAACGTTATAACTTAGTAATTAAAGTTTGGAACAAAGCTACTAAAGATGTTACAGACGCATTACTGAATAACCTTGATAAATTTAATAACATCAATATGATGGCTACTTCCGGTGCTCGTGGTAACAACCAGCAGATTCGTCAGCTGGCCGGGATGCGTGGTTTGATGGCCGACTCTACAGGTCGTACTATTGAATTGCCTATCAAAGCGAACTTCCGTGAAGGGCTGAACGTACAGGAATACTTCATTTCTTCTCACGGTGCTCGTAAAGGTCTGACTGATACGGCTCTGCGTACCGCCGACTCTGGTTACTTAACCAGACGTTTGGTTGACGTTGCGCAGGATGTTATTGTTCGAGAAGATGATTGCCATACCGATAAAGGTCTGTTGGTTGAAGCAATTAAGAGTGGGAACGAAGTTATCGAACCACTGGAAGAACGTATTTCCGGTCGTTATGCAATGCAGCCGGTTATCCATCCGGATACCGGAGAGGTTCTGGTTGCTGCCAATGAAGAAATTACGGATGAAATGGCTAGCAAAATCCAGGCTCTTGGAATTGAAAAAGTTGTTATTCGTAGTGCACTTACCTGCAAAAGCCGTTATGGTGTTTGCCGTAAATGCTACGGACGTAACTTGGCAACAGGTGAACATGTTGATATCGGTGAAGCAGTTGGTATTATCGCAGCACAGTCCATCGGGGAACCTGGGACACAGCTTACCATGCGTACCTTCCATACTGGTGGGGTTGCAGGGAACGATATCACACAGGGTCTTCCTCGTGTCGAAGAATTGTTTGAAGCAAGAAAACCTAAAGGACAGGCAATCATTGCAGAAGCTGCCGGCGTAGTTGCTGTAAATGAAGTGAAAAACCGTAAGGAAATCACTATCACAGAAACTGATGGTCAGGCTCGTCTGTATCAGGTACCATATGGCTCCCGTTTGAAAATTACAAACGGTGATGTGGTGGAACCTGGTCAGGAATTAACAGAAGGTTCTATCAATCCGCATGATCTGCTTCGCGTAAAAGGTCCTCTGGGTGTTCAGATGTATCTGCTCCGTGAAGTACAGAAAGTATACCGTCTGCAAGGGGTAGACATCAACGACAAACATATCGAGGTTATGGTTCGTCAGATGTTACGTAAGATTAAGGTTGAAGATCAGGGAGATACTGATCTGTTACCAGGCGGACAGGTTGACGTATTCGAATTTGAAAGTGAAAACGAACGTGTAAGAGCAAACGGCGGTCAGGAAGCAGTTGGTAAAACAGTATTACTGGGTATTACCAAAGCATCTCTGGCAACTGATTCCTTCTTATCCGCAGCATCTTTCCAGGAAACAACTAGAGTTCTGACAGATGCCGCTATCAAAGGAAAAGTCGATCCGTTACTCGGCCTGAAAGAAAACGTAATCTTAGGGAAACTGATTCCTGCAGGTACAGGTATGAGTCGTTACAGAGGTATTAAACTGATTGAAAAAGGCAATCCGGAAGAAGCTTCTGAGGATGCTCAGGTCGAAGAAAATGCTTCTGTAGAAAATACAGAAAATGCCGATGTAATTTTATAAAATCTGTTGACACCGTTACAAACATATGGTAATATGTAATGGTTCGCGTGAGATATATTTTAAATGAAATAGATACAAAAGCTGTGCATTCGTGCACAGCTTTTGTAAGGCGTTTCCGCGATACGCCCGTAAACGTTGTTTAAAATTTACTTGTTTTTTAATCTTGAGGAAGGAGGTGCAGTTATGCCAACAATTAACCAATTGGTTAGACAAGGCAGATATGTAGCAGAAAAGAAATCCACTGCTCCTGCATTAAAAAGTAATCCACAGAAGAGAGGGGTATGTACTCGTGTATATACCACCACACCAAAAAAACCAAACTCTGCTTTACGTAAAGTAGCCCGTGTTAAATTAACAAACGGCTTTGAAGTAACAGCATACATTCCAGGTATCGGTCACAACTTACAGGAACATAGCGTTGTTCTGGTAAGAGGCGGCAGAGTAAAAGACTTACCAGGGGTTCGTTACCATCTGGTTCGTGGTACACTGGACGCAGCTGGTGTTAATGACCGTGGTCAGGCTCGTTCTAAATACGGTACAAAAAAACCAAAAGCAAGCAAAAAATAATTAAAGTAGCTGTTGACTCGTAGCAGAGAGGGGGATACTATGTCCAGAAAAGGTGCAGCTCCTAAAAGAGAAGTGTTAGCTGATCCAATTTACAATAGTAAAAAAGTAACCAAACTGATCAACCAGATCATGTTAGATGGTAAAAAAGGTGCAGCTGAACGCGCAGTATACGGAGCTTTCGATATTATTGCTGAAAAAACAGGCAAAGATGCTTTAGAAGTTTATGAAGAAGCATTAAAAAATGTTATGCCGGTATTAGAAGTTAAAGCACGCCGCGTTGGTGGTGCTAACTATCAGGTACCAATTGAAGTACGTGCTGACCGTCGTCAGACACTGGGTATTCGTTGGATTGTATTATTTGCTCGTAAAAGAGGCGAAAGAACAATCGACGTTAAACTCGCAAATGAATTAATGGATGCCGCTAACAACATGGGTGGCGCTGTTAAGAAAAAAGAAGATACACACAAAATGGCAGAAGCAAACAAAGCTTTCGCTCATTATCGTTGGTAGTATATAAGTTTATTGTTAACTTGAAAAGGGGGAAAAACGGTGGGTAGAGCCTTTCCTTTAGAAAAAACCAGAAATATTGGTATTATGGCACACATTGATGCTGGTAAAACTACCACAACCGAACGTATTCTGTATTACACAGGTCGCGTACACAAAATCGGTGAAGTTCATGATGGCGCAGCTACTATGGACTGGATGGTACAGGAACAGGAAAGAGGTATTACAATTACCTCCGCTGCAACAACAGCTGAATGGCAGGGCCACAGAATTAACATTATTGACACCCCGGGGCACGTTGACTTTACAGTAGAAGTAGAACGTTCCTTACGTGTATTAGACAGTTCCGTTGGTGTTTTCTGCGCAGTTGGTGGTGTACAGCCACAGTCTGAAACCGTATGGCGTCAGGCTGATACTTACGGTGTACCAAGACTTGCTTATGTAAACAAAATGGACAGAACCGGTGCTAACTTCATGAGCGTTGTTGAACAGATCCGTGAACGTTTAGGTCACAATGCTGTTGCAATGCAGTTACCAATCGGTGCTGAAGATAACTTCACTGGGATCATTGACCTGGTAAACAATGTTGCACATATGTTTACTGATGATATGGGTACTTATGATGAAGAACCAATCCCAGCTGAATATGCAGATCAGGCTGCAGAATTAAGAGAAAAAATCGTTGAAGCTGCTGCTGAAAACGATGAAGAATTAATGATGAAATACCTGGAAGGGGAAGAATTAACCGTTCCTGAAATCAAAGCTGCTATCCGCAAAGCTACTTGCGAAGTTAAAATGATTCCAGTATTCTGCGGTTCCTCCTTCAAAAATAAAGGGGTTCAGATGCTGTTAGACGCAGTTATCGATTACTGCCCATCTCCATTAGATATCCCTGCAATTCAGGGTACTCTGGAAGACGGAGAAGAAACAGCTCGTCATGCTGATGATAAAGAACCATTCAGTGCTTTAGCATTCAAAATCATGACAGACCCATATGTTGGTAAACTGACATTCTTCCGTGTATACTCCGGTACATTATCCTCCGGTTCTTATGTTCTGAACTCTACAAAGGGTAAAAGAGAAAGAGTTGGACGTATCCTGCAGATGCACGCTAACCACAGAGAAGAAATTGACACCGTATATGCTGGTGACATTGCTGCTGCTGTTGGTCTGAAAGATACTGGTACAGGTGATTCTCTGTGTGATGAAGATCATCCAATTATCCTCGAATCCATGGAATTCCCAGAACCAGTTATTAACATTGCTATCGAACCTAGCACAAAAGCTGACCAGGAAAAAATGGGTATCGCTTTAGCTAAACTGGCTGAAGAAGACCCAACCTTCAAAACATATACTGAAGAAGAAACCGGACAGACCATCATCGCTGGTATGGGTGAATTACACTTAGATATCATCGCTGACCGTCTGAAACGTGAATTCAAAGTTGAATGCCAGGTTGGTAAACCACAGGTTGCTTATAAAGAAACCATCAAAAAAGCAGTTAAATCTGTTGGTCTCTTCAAACGTCAGTCCGGTGGTCGTGGTCAGTATGGTCACGCTGTAATCGAACTGGAACCTCTGGAACCAGGTGCAGGTTTTGTATTCGAAAGCAAAATCGTCGGTGGTGCGGTTCCAAAAGAATATGTTGGACCTATCCAGAACGGTATTGAAGAAGCAATGCAGAATGGTATTTTAGCAGGTTATGAAATGGTTGACATCAAAGCTACATTAGTAGACGGGTCTTACCATGAAGTTGACTCTTCTGAAATGGCATTTAAAATTGCAGGTTCTATGGCATTTAAAGAAGGTGCTGCAAAAGCACAGCCAGTTATCCTGGAACCTATTATGAAAATTGAAGTTACTATCCCAGATGAATACATGGGCGATGTAATGGGTGACCTGAACTCCCGTCGTGGTAGAATCGAAGGTATGGAAGCTAGAGGTAACGCACAGGTAATTAACGGTTTCGTTCCTCTGTCTGAAATGTTCGGTTATGCAACTGACTTACGTTCTAAAACCCAGGGTCGTGGTCTCTACACTATGCAGTCTGACCACTTCGAAGAAGTTCCTAAATCCGTTGGGGAAGAAATTATCGCAAAACGTAAAGGTTAATTCTTTACGCATCAATAGAGGAGGCAATTAACAATGGCAAAAGAAAAATACGAACGTACTAAACCACATGTTAACATTGGTACCATCGGTCACGTTGACCATGGTAAAACAACAACAACTGCAGCTATCACAGCTGTACTGGGCTTACAGGGTAAAGCTGAAGTTCAGAAATTCGACCAGATCGATAAAGCTCCAGAAGAAAGAGAACGTGGTATCACCATCAATACTTCTCACGTAGAATATGAAACAGATACACGTCACTACGCACACGTAGACTGCCCGGGCCACGCTGACTATGTTAAAAACATGATCACTGGTGCTGCACAGATGGACGGTGCTATCCTGGTTGTATCCGCAGCTGATGGTCCAATGCCACAGACTCGTGAACACATCCTGTTAGCTCGTCAGGTAGGCGTTAAATACATCGTTGTATGGATGAACAAATGCGACATGGTAGATGACGAAGAACTGTTAGAATTAGTAGAAATGGAAATCAGAGAACTGTTAAGCGAATATGACTTCCCAGGCGATGATATCCCAGTAATTCGTGGTTCCGGCTACCAGGCTCTGCAGGATCCTTCCGGTCCATGGGGCGAAAAAATTCTTGAACTGATGAAAGCAGTTGACGAATACATCCCAACTCCAGAACGTGCAATCGACAAACCATTCCTGATGCCAGTCGAAGACGTATTCTCCATCACCGGTCGTGGTACAGTAGCTACCGGTCGTGTAGAACGTGGCCAGGTAAAAGTTGGTGACGAACTGGAAATCGTTGGTATTCATGATACCAAGAAAACAGTTTGCACAGGTGTAGAAATGTTCCGTAAACTGTTAGACATGGCAGAAGCTGGTGACAACATCGGTACCTTACTGCGTGGTGTTGACAGAAAAGAAATCGAACGTGGACAGGTACTGGCTAAACCAGGTACCATTACCCCACACACCAAATTCACAGCAGAAGTATACGTTCTGACAAAAGAAGAAGGTGGCCGTCATAAACCATTCTTTGATGGTTACAGACCACAGTTCTACTTCAGAACAACAGACGTTACCGGCGTAATCAAATTACCAGAAGGTACAGAAATGGTAATGCCAGGGGATAACATCAAAATGGAAGTTGACCTGATCACAACCATCGCTATGGAAGAAGGCTTACGTTTCGCTATCCGTGAAGGTGGCCGTACAGTTGGTTCCGGCGTTGTTTCCTCCATCATTGAATAATTAAGTTACGGACGATAGTCTGTGCTTTTAGCAGCGGGAATTTTATTCCCGCTGCTTTTTTTGTTTGTATCCAGCTGGTGTCCATATCTAAAACGTAAAAATTTTTTGTTTACTCAGTAGTGGGCAAGATACAGATTCCGAGAAAGATGTTTATTGTGGGGTGGAATCAGGATGTGGGGTGGAATCAGGATACAGAGATTTAGTCTGATGGATGGAAATTACACGAAGTTATATACACAGGTAACCTTAGGTAACAAATGGAAGTAAAAAAATGCAGAAAGAAGGAGAAAAAGAACAGTTGAGTATTTGGGAGAGAGGTTACATAGAAATAGAAAACAGACATAAAAAACCAGTGGTTGAAATGAGACCTGCCCTATTGAAGGTTACAGCGGTTAGATTATGAGTAGAAACTAAAGAGGAAGGATATACTGAATGATACGGATAGGTCTGTGAGAGGACAATCGGAGTAATAATCCGGGTGATTTGCTCGATTTGAACTGAATGATCTTGGACCGGGAGAGTAGAACTGAAATAATATAAATACATAAGAAACAAGTAAGTGTCCGGAGTTTTTAAAAGATTATTGACTGATTGAGACTTTTGGGGCACAGTTTTTATTTTGGAAATAAATAGATAAATATGGGGTTATTGGGAAAGTAGATTATCTAAAAGAAATAGATATCTGAAAAAAGATAGTAAAACAGACATATATAATAGGAAGGAAAAAAATCAAAAACGAAAAAATATTTTTAAAACAGATGGAAAATAAGGGGAAAAAAGAGAAGAGTAGGCAAATAAAAAGAAATGTCAAGTACGAAATATGCAGGGAAACAGTCATTTTTAGTAGAGTACAATAGGAACGAATTATGTTATATTAATAAGAAAGGTTTTGGACAGAATCTATGTAAGAGAGCAGACAGTGGTTTTGTAAAGACATAAGAGATATCAAAGGATCAGCCAGATTTGTAGCGGCAGTGCAATTGTCAGATAGATTTTTGAGAAGCGGAACAAGATAATTTTCAGAAGAAATCCGACGAAGCAAAACAAATCGGTAGAAAAAAAGCGGATGTGGTACCAGTGCACCATATTAGAATTTTCAATAGTTTAAATGGCATAGAAAGAAGAAAAAAAGAAGAAAAAAATAAATACGTTTAAAAGGTTGTTTAAACGCATATAAATTGCATTTGAGCAAAGAGAATAAAGAAATAACAGTGAGACACATGTAACTGGATTACTATCGTATAAAAAGAAAATAAACCTATTTAACAAATAATCCTAAACATGCAAAATACGAAATTAAGGAAAAAAACAAGAAAACTAAAGACAAAAAGGATAAAAATGGAATTACATTCGACAAATATCGTCATCACAAGCTCTTTTTCTGTTGTATTTTATATGAAAAAAGTGTATTATATGAGATGTGACATAAATGAGTTTTATATATGACATAATTTGGATTTAGAAGGAAGAAGAGAAAGACAGAAGGGACGGTGATCAGAATGCAGGTAACTGATATTCGAATTCGAAAAATCAATGCAGAAGGCCGAATGAAAGCGATTGTCTCCATTACATTTGATGAAGCGTTTGCAGTACATGACATTAAAATTGTAGAAGGCGAAAAAGGTCTTTTTGTTGCAATGCCAAGCAAACGGATGCCGGATGGGGAGTATAAAGATATTGCACATCCGATTTCCAAGGAAACTCGGGAAATGATTCAGAATGCAGTATTAGAAAAATACTTCGCCGCATTGCAGGAAGCTGAACAGAATGAAAAAGACGCTGATGCAGATGAAGAAGAATAATATGATGTACCAGGAATAGATACAGTACAAATATATTCAAATTAACCTAAGATACGGGAGTATATACAAGAAAACCATAGACATAAGATATGTTTATAACAAGTATTCAATTTATGATATATTGTAAATAAACATTGCACTATACAAAGTATAACTTTTTTGCTATACTAAATAATGTTGTGGCGGCATTGTATATATAAAAATTATAAGATGACAGAATCCCGTTTTGTTTTAACATATAAGCATATACAAAGTGGTTGTGTAATGGATTCCTGTTATATGACCACTCTTTTTTTATGTATATTTTGCTATGTAGGATATGAATGAACCTAGATACATATTAACGGTTCGGACACCAAAAGGAAAAAATAAGGGAAGACCAAACAAATATATAAAAAGGGGGTACTGGGAGAACACAGAAGGATAGCAGGACAGAAGGCACAGATTCATTTAGTATTTTACAGATTAGTTACTCGAAAGAAATTTATCAATCCATAATATAGGGGGATCTTTTTATTATGAAGCGAAATAGTACAAAGTTAATGGCATTGATCATGTTGATCGCTTTCACAGCAGCTATGACATTGACTGGTTGCGGAAACGTTAGTTCTGTAGTAGAAGGCGAAAGCAGTGAAGAACCGCTGACTCTTATCATTGCAAACGTAATGTCTACCGGAAACAACGTAACCATCGGTGTTGAAAAATTTGCTGAACTGGTGGAAGAAAAATCTGACGGTAAAATTACCGTTGACGTACACTCTGACGCTGAACTGGGAAATGACGTAGATACAACCCAGCAGGTACAGTCTGGTTCTATTGACCTCTGTACAACATCTTCTGACAACTATGGTGTATTTGACCCAGAAGTTCTTGCACTGTCATTACCTTACATTGTAGAAAAGGACAAAATGGATGCATTGTATGAAGCAATGGATCACGGTGAATTAGGTGATTATTACAGAGCAAGATTTGCAGAAAGAAATCTGCATCCTGTATGTTTCTTTGAATACGGTTTACGTTGCTTTGTATCTGCAAACGATCCAATTGCTAACCCAAAAGATATGAACGCAATGAAATTACGTGCTACTAGTTCTAAAGTAGAATTAGCATGTGCGGAAGCATTAGGCTCTCCAGCGCAGACTGTTCCATGGGGTGATACCTACACCGCATTACAGCAGGGCACCGTTGACGGTGAATCCAACACATTTGGTCTTTTACATGCAGCAAAACATGATGAAGTATTAAAATATGCAGTTGAATCCGAACATAACTATTCCATGCATATCTTAATGATGGCTGAAGATAAATATCAGGCATTAACAGATGAACAGAAACGTGTTATTGATGAAGCTGCTGCTGAAGCAGTTGCATTCGAACGTGAATATTCTGTTAAGGATGAATTAAATGCAAAGAAAGCCTTTAAAGAAAAAGGTGTTAAAATTGAAAAATTAACTCCAGAACAGAAAGAAGAATGGAAAGAAGCTACAAAGGCTGTGTATGACAAATTAGTTCCAAATGTTATTTCTCAGGAAGTTGTAGATTTAATTAGAGCAACTCAGAAATAATTATTCTGTTTATTTGAATGAAATGTTGACTGTTTACTAAAAGATAAATGTTGGGAAGGTGGATTACATGACAGAAGCTCTTAACAAAAATGAGGGCGGAAGCTTCAAAAAAGCTCTGCATTGGTTAGATGAAAACTTTGAAAGTGTATTCCTGGTATTCGGGTTATTAGCAATTATTTTCCTGATTACATGGCAGGTTGCATATCGTTATATTTTTGTAAAATTAACTCCTGGAGCAAGTACAATGGTTGCTGCAGCTCCGGAAGAAATTGCTCGTTATATTTTTATTTGGATTTCTTATTTAGCAGTTCCTGTTGCAATTAAAAAACGTGATCTGGTACGTGTTGATATGATTTATGAACACCTGCCTGAAAAGCTGAAAGGAATCAGTTGGTTAATCGTTGACGTTGCAATGCTGGTTTGGGCCGGTGTAGTCGGAGGTCAGGGTGCTCTGCAGGTAAATCACCTGATGCATTATATCTCCATTTCTCCAGTATTAAGCATTCCGTACTGGGCATTATATACCATTTTACCACTGGCTTTCGGTCTCTGTATTTTAAGATGTTTACAGGATATTTACAAACAGGTTAAAGAAAGCGGAATGAGAGATAGTATTATCGGTCTGGCACTGGGTATTGTGCTCTGTCTGCCTGCTGTTTTACACGTTGATGCTCCAACCTGGGCTTATCTGTTTGGTTATTTCATAGTATTATTAGCATTAGGTGTTCCTATTGCTATGGCTCTTGGTCTGGCTACCATTTTTGCAGTATGGGGTACAGGACTGATTAGCTTATCTTATGTTTCTCAGATCGCATTCTCTTCCATTGATAAAGCTGCAATCATGGCAATTCCATTCTTCGTAGCATCTGGTGACTTCATGGGTGTCGGTGGGTTGTCACGAAGACTGTTCTCAATGGCTGACGAATTCTTAGGATCTTCTTATGGTGGTTTGGCTCTGGCTACCGTTGCTACCTGTGTATTATTCGGTGCAATGAGTGGTTCCGGCCCTGCTACTGTTGCTGCGATCGGTGCTCTGTGCATCCCGGCAATGGTTGAACGTGGTTATGATCAGAGATTCTCTGCAGCACTTGTTGCTTGTGCTGGTGCAATCGGTGTTATGATTCCACCAAGTAACCCGTTTGTAATTTATGCAATTTCTGCAAATGCTTCTGTAGGTAAACTGTTCATGGCTGGTATCGTACCAGGTCTGTTAGTTGCTGCAGTATTAATGGCATACAGTCATCATCTTGCTAAAAGAGAAGGATGGCGTGGCGAAGTACGTGAACGTAATGCAAAAACAAAATTAAAAGCTGTTTGGGAATCCAAATGGGCATTAATGGTTCCAATTATTATCTTAGGTGGTATTTACGGTGGGATTATGACCCCGACCGAAGCCGCTGCAGTTGCTGCATTCTATGGCTTAATCGTAGGTCTGTTTATTCATAAAGAAATTAATATGAAAAACCTGATTCCTTGCCTGATTGGTTCTGCATGTACATCTTCCATGATTATCATGCTGATGGCAATGGCACAGATTTTCGGTAACGTAATGTCTATTGAACGTATCCCGACCATGGTTGCAGAATTCATTCTGAGCCTGACATCCAGCAAAATCTTGATCTTAATGATGATCAACGTTCTGCTGTTAATCGTAGGTACCTTCATGGAAGCACTGGCTGCAATTATCATCCTGTGCCCACTGTTACTTCCAATCGTTACCCAGTTAGGTGTAGACCCTGTTCACTTCGGTGTAATCATGGTACTGAACTTGGCAATCGGTTTCGTAACACCTCCAGTAGGTATCAACCTGTTCGTTGCAAGTGGTATCTCCAAACTGAGACTGGAAGAAATCGCAAAAGCCGCTCTTCCAATGTTAGGTTTAATGATTATCGTACTGTTATTAGTAACCTACATTCCACAGCTGTCCTTAGCATTAACCGCTATTGTATAAGTCTGTGAAATATGAATTGATAGAAAAATCAATATAATAAATGGGCAGAAACCCAATAGATACATTTATATATATGTATCTGTTGGGTTTCTTTTTGTATTTTTAAACATAAAAAGATGATTAATAGAGGAAAGCAGAGAGTTTTGTTTGAAAGTAATTTGGATTCCAGCCCCAAGGAATTCAGATGTTTGAACGAAAAAAAAGGCTTGAAATCGTGATATAATACTATTTGTAAGCTATCTTGTTAGCTACACGACGATATTGTTTATAGTATCTATAAAGTAAAGCGTGCATTTTCCTTTAAAGAATGTTATAGTAGAAGAGGAGTTGTAAAACATAGTATATTAATAGATATATATAGATTAAAGATAAATGATTAAATTATATATTTGTATTAATATAACTTTGTTTTGTAAAAATGTATTCTAGATGTTAGGAAGGTGAAACTTGTATAACAGATCTAGAGAAAGAAGACGCGAAACGACGGAGAAAAGCGTACATAAATTGATATTTTTGCATAAAAAAAGAACCCGAAACTGCTGTTTGGGTTCTTGTGGAGGGGGATTCTCAAAAAGAGAATTGAAACTGACTGATAAGTCGGACAGATTGGGAACTGTCCGAAAAGAGAATGGAGAATCTCTTTTTCAAAAGTATCTTTTTGTATCAGAAAAAGGGAGTGTTGTCTCTCCAAGCACATTTTCATTTTCTGATACGTTAAGGAAAGAAGTCGTTCAACCAGGTTCTATGTTGATTGAGTGCACTGCTTTCTTGTTAGGTTCATAATATAACAAATGGTCGAATATTACAAATACGAAAGTATCGCAAGTTAGTTTCTTTTCATTTATAAATTTGTATAATTTGGTCATAATAAAAGAAGGGAGTCGGGAGTATGTTACTATCTCAACTGAAATATTTTCAGGTGGTTGCCAAACATGAACATATCAGTCATGCGGCAGAAGAACTCCATGTTGCACAGCCGGCATTAAGTTCAACAATCAGTAAACTTGAAAAAGAGTTTGGATTACCGTTATTTGATCGCAAAGGTCGTAACATTGAATTGAACGAAGCAGGCAGCAGACTGCTGGAACATGTCAATTTTTTATTTGACGAACTGGACGTGTTGGAGCAGGATCTTGCACAGACAAAGGAGGAGCTGGAACATAAGCTCGTACTCTCCGTAAGTAATTGCATGTTTTTTAAAGGATGGTTGCAACAGTTTGTTATTCAAAATCCGAAGATTCGTCTTCAACAGAAGATGTTGAGTGAAGGTCAAATGCTGGATGCACTTCTTGATGAAGAAATTGACCTGGCCTTAGGAGAATTTGATACAGATGTACCGGGAATTATTCGTAAAACAATTATTGAAGATGAATATGTAGTTTTAATTCCACACGATCATCCGCTTGCCAAAAAAGAAACAATTTATTTTGAAGACTTAAAAAATGAAAATATTGCGTCATTTCCGTCCAACAATACAACCAAGATTGTGGACCAGATTTTTTCGCAGAAGGGATGCGTTCCGAATGTTATGTTCGAAGGCAGTATCCGGATGCAGCTTAAAATCTTAAGAAGGAATCAGGGATTATCCTTTACATCAAAACAAATGACCTATATGTGGTATTTATATGATAAGGATACCTTAACGGAAGACGAAAAGAAGGCATTGCTTGAAAAGCAAGATAATCTTTTTGTAGTAATGAGAACCATTGCCGATCTCAATTGTAAATGTCGTCTGTCTTTATGTTGGAAAGAAGGCAGAGAACTTCCTTATATGGCACAGAAATTTATTGAGGCTATGGTTTGGCAGTATCCGCATTACGATGATGATCCGACCTATATGAAAAATCTGCAGGAAATCGACAGAGGATTATCTTGATTGTATTTTGAGAATGAGGGGGACTAGAGATGAAGTTATTGCAACTGGAATATTTTCAGGAAGTCGCAAAGGCGCAATCAATAACGAAGGCAGCAAAAACGCTGAATATTTCCCAGCCGACATTAAGTATCATGATCAGTAAACTGGAGGAGGAATTGGGTTATCCTCTGTTAAACAGACAAGGTAGAAATATCAGTATGACACCGTACGGAGAGAAAGTACTTCGTTACAGTTATGTTGTATTGCATAAAATGGAAGATATCAAGCTGGAATTCAGTGAAATGCGTGGGGAAGTATCGGAACAAAAAATTTCACTGGGTCTGACAGACAGTAACTTTTACGGGGACTGGATTCTGGAACTTTTAAAGAAATATCCGGAATCAAAGTTGAATTCCGTTCAAATGTGCAGAGATGACATCTATTATAATTTACTGACCGGTAATTTGGATTTTGCGATCTGTAACGGAGCCGGCTATTCTACACAGTTAAATTCGAAGCTGTTATTCAGTCAGCCGTATCAGCTTTTGGTATTTAAAGATCATCCTCTGGCGGAAAAGGGCTCCATCACACTGGAACAATTGATGAAAGAACCGCTAATTTCATTGCCGCCTTCTCACAAGGAACGGATGATAGACAATGTAACGAGAGAGCTGCAATTCCAACCGAATATTATTTTTGAAGGAAATTCGGACATTATGATCGAAATGTTTCACGCACATGTAGGAAGTATTTTAACCTGTGCGCACAACTGTAAACAATGGATGAGAATGGATCCGGAAGAGTACGCTGTTTTAAATATTGAAGGTGTACATTTACGATATGAAATGTATTTAGTATGGGCAAAACATCGATACTTATCAAAATGGGCTAAAACATTTCATGATTATGTGCTGGATTATTATCATGTTTAATAATAATATATCTATATGAATATAAAGGAGAAACCCCTGATAACGTGAATTATCAAGGGTTTCTCTTATTTTTTTGCAAAAAAAGATATAAAAACATAAATGGAAACTATCTATTCGACGAAAATAAATAATAAAATTACATAAGACGCGGTCTAAAGAGAATGAATTTGCACTAAGAAACTGATATTTGTTATTTTTCAGAAAAATGGCATAATAAAACTAAAGAAAGAAAGCAGTAAATGAAAATAATAAAAAATAAACGATAGAATATTGTAAATAGAAGGGGGAGCCTTTATCATGATTAAAGGAATTAACGAAACATTATATTATAATGGGGATATTATTACAATGGAAAACAAAGATGATCGACCGGAAGCAGTACTGGTTCGAAACGGCGTTATTGCTGAGGTTGGTGTGTTGGATGAAGTGAAAGCACTTCGCGAAGACAGAGACTGTAAGATGGTCGATCTGGAAGGAAATACTCTGATGCCATCTTTCATTGACGGCCACGGTCATATTAGTATGACAACTGCGTATACCGTTTTGGTAGATCTTTCAAGAGCCGAAAGTAATGAAGATATCATTCAGATGATGAAAGAATTCCAGGAAGAAAATGACCTGACTCACGGGGAACCGATCTTCGGTTACGGATATGACCACAACTTTTTGGAAGGCGGAGAACATCCGACAAGAGATGTCTTAGACCAGGTCAGTAAAGATGCTCCGGTCGGGATCTTCCACACATCCGGTCATATGGGCGTAGCCAACTCTAAAATTCTTGAGGAACAGAAAATCACAGCAGATACACCAAATCCGGAAGGCGGTGTGATCGGCCGTTATCCGGACAGTCAGGAACCAAACGGGTATCTGGAAGAAACCGCATGTTTCCCACTTCGTATGTATCAGGCACAAATTCGTCTGAACTATAAAGAAAAAATTATGGAAGCACAGATGCAATATGTAAAACATGGGGTTACCACCATTCAGGACGGTGCGGCAGACTGGCAGTGTGTTACACTTTGCAGAAGCCTTGGTGAAGAAGGCCGTCTGATTACAGATATTGTTTCCTATCCATGCGTCGGCCTGGATAAACAGCTGATCAATACCATTAAAAATAATCAGGACTGTGTCGGACGTTATGTAAACAACTTTAAAATCGGTGGGTTAAAAGCAGTACTGGATGGTTCTCCACAAGGGAAATCCGCATGGCTGACAAAACCGTATGAAAACTCCGGAGACTATTGTGGTTATCCATGGTTGAAAGACGAAGATGTGTATAAAGGCGTAAAACTTGCAATCGATAACAATCTGCAGATGCTGGTTCACTGTAACGGGGATGCTGCAGGGGATCAATATTTAAATGCTTATGAAAAAGCCTTTAATGACAGTCAGAACTCACATAAAGGAATGTTGCGTCCGGTTATGATTCACTGCCAGACAGCACGTGATGACCAGTTTGACCGTATGGTAAAACTGAATATGATTCCATCTATTTTCGTTGCCCATGTAAACTATTGGGGTGATGTGCATATTAAAAACCTGGGTCAGGAACGAGGCAACAGAGTCAGTCCGGTAAAATCTGCACTGGATCGTAATATGGTTTATAACTTCCATACAGATACACCGATTGTTCCGCCAGATATGTTCCATACCGTTTGGTCTGCTGCAAATCGTATTACCAGAAACGGAATTATTTGCGGACCGGAACAGCGTGTCAGTGTTTATGATGCTTTAAAAGGTGTAACCATCAATGCTGCCTATGAATATTCTGAAGAAACTTCTAAGGGAAGTATTAAGAAAGGGAAACGTGCCGACCTGATTATTGTAGATAAAAACCCTCTGAAGATTGATCCTATGGCTGTAAAAGACATTCAGGTATTGGCAACGATTAAAGACGGTGCATTTATTTACCGTAAATAACTAAGTCATTCAATAACATATAATATAAAGCGCGAACAACCGCTCTCGGATTGGTAGAAAAACCTATCTAAGAGCGGTTGTTTTTTTAATATATCTACAAAAAAGTATTAGTTGCAATATTGACACAAAAGAAAAATATTATATAATGAATATATGAATGAGTGTTCATATATTAAAGTAAAGATAAATGTAAGGCTGATAAAAATTAAGGGAAAGGTAGTGGTGTATGTATGGAAAAAATTTTCACGATTGAAGGGATTGACTGTGCAAACTGTGCAGCAAAACTGGAACGCCATTTAAATAATATTCCGGATTTTAAAAGTGTTACACTGGATTTTATGGCGCAGAAACTGATTATGGAAGCAGAATCTGAAGAAAAAATGATTGCGGGTTTGAACAAAGCGTTTGACATTATTCAAAAAACAGAACCTGATGCAAAGGTATCCGAGAAGACAAAAAAGGTAAAACAGAGAAGTTTGGAGAAAAAACAGGAACAACACGGGGAACATTGCGGCTGCGGCCATGATCATGAAGAAGAACATCATCATGAACACGGAGAACACTGCGGCTGCGGCCATGATCATGAAGAAGAACATCATCATGAACACGGGGAACATTGCGGCTGCGGCCATGATCATGAAGAAGAACATCATCATGAACACGGAGAACACTGCGGCTGCGGCCATGATCATGAAGAAGAACATCATCATGAACACGGAGAACATTGCGGATGTGTTCATGATCATGAAGAAGAACATCATCATGAACACGGAGAACATTGCGGATGCGGTCATGATCATGAAGAAGAACATCATCATGAACATGGAGAACACTGTGGCTGCGGTCATGATCATGAAGAAGAACATCATCATGAACACGGAGAACACTGCGGCTGCGGTCATGATCATGAAGAAGAACATCATCATGAACATGGAGAGCATTGCGGATGCGGTCATAATCATTATACTGAAATGGCAGAAACCGAGAAAAAGGAATTTAAAATTACCGGGATTGATTGTGCAAACTGTGCAGCAAAACTGGAAGGTCGTCTGCGCGAAATACCGGAATTTCAGGAAGTGATTCTGGACTTTATGGGCCAAAAGCTTCTATTAAGAGCGGAATCCGCAGAGGCTATGGAACTTGCTATGAAGAAAGCCTATGCCATTATTGCAAAGACAGAACCAAGTGCGGTACTGGAAGAAAAAATAAAAAAAGCGAAAAGAAGAAGTGTTCCGGAAGAACAGTCTGCTGGTGAAACCCGCAAGGAATTCAAAATTACCGGGATCGATTGTGCAAACTGTGCGGCAAAACTGGAAAGTCGCTTGCGTGAAGTACCGGAATTTCAGGAAGTGATTCTGGACTTTATGGGCCAAAAGCTTCTATTAAAAGCGGAATCCGCAGAGGCTATGGAGTCTGCTATGCAAAAAGCCTATGCCATTATTGCAAAGACAGAACCGGATGCGGTACTGGAAGAAAAGAAAAAGAAAGAAAAAACAAGAAAGACCGGCGCACAGAATGTAGCGGTTGAAAATCCAACCGAAGAAACGGTACGATTTGGGAAAATTGATAAAGTTGATAAATTTGGATTTTTAAAAACAAAAAATCTGACACCGGAAATGAAACTTACCCTGAAAAAAATCGGGTTGGCACTGTTGCTCTATATCGCTGCGGAATTACTGCAGGAAGGCAGTATTGCACAGATGGGTCTGTTTTTGGTTTCTTATGTGATTATTGGTGGAGAAGTTATTGTACGTGCCTTTAAAAACCTGTTTCGCGGTCAGGTATTTGATGAAAATTTCTTGATGAGTGTGGCAACAATCGGTGCATTCTGTATTGGGGAATATCCGGAAGGTGTTATGGTAATGCTCTTATATCAGTTGGGTGAATTATTCCAGGCACTGGCTTTGGATCATTCCCGTCGTTCGATTGCAGGCTTAATGGATGTAAAACCGGATATTGCTCACGTGAAGGAAAACGGAGAATATGTTGACATGGATCCGGAAGAAGTCATCGTGGGAGATCTTATTCAGGTTCGTCCCGGTGAAAAAGTTCCTCTGGACGGGGTTGTGATTGACGGATCCTCTTCTTTGGACACCGTTGCGTTGACAGGGGAATCCGTTCCGCGGGAAGTCGTGGAAGGGGACAGTATTTTGAGCGGTTGCATCAACCTTTCCGGGTTAATTACCGTTCGTGTTGAGAAAGAATATGAAGACTCCACCGTGGCAAAAATTCTGGAACTGGTGGAACATGCAAGTTCCAGAAAAGCAGGGGCGGAAAAATTTATCACCAGATTTGCCCGTTATTATACACCTGCTGTCGTAGGGTTTGCGATTGTACTGGGTCTGATCCCTCCTCTCGTAACCGGACAGCCGTTTGCAGACTGGATTTACAGATCCCTGGTCTTCTTAGTAGCGTCCTGCCCTTGTGCTTTGGTTATTTCCATACCGTTAACCTATTTCAGCGGTCTGGGGGCATGCTCCAACCACGGCATTTTAATTAAAGGAAGCAACTATCTGGAAGCTTTGGCAGAAATGAAATGTGCGGTATTTGATAAAACCGGTACCCTGACAAAAGGACAGTTTGTTGTCAACGATATGCATACAGAAGGCATGAGCGAAGAAGAACTGCTTTACTATGTCGCATGTGCGGAACAAAGTTCCAACCATCCGATCGCAAGAGCGGTAAAAAGAGCAAATAAACGTAAAATTGCAGGAGACGCGTTAGAACAGGCGGATGAAATATCCGGATTCGGGATTTCTGCGGTTGTAGACGGTCATTCTGTTCTGGTAGGAAATGCACGTCTTTTAGAAAGAGAAGGGATTGCCTATATGAAGGCGGAAAACAGCGATACCGTTCTTTATGCGGCGATTGATCGGAAATTTGCCGGTTGGATTGCGATTGCCGATGAAGTAAAAGCCGATGCGGAACAGATGGTAAGCAACCTGAAAGAACAGGGGGTTTCCAAAATCGTTATGCTGACCGGTGACCGTAAGGAAACGGCAGAAAAAGTTGCAAACAAACTGGGGATTACAGAGGCATTCAGTCAGCTTCTGCCGGGGGATAAAGTATCTGCAATGGAAGATATTCTAAAGAAAAAAGGCGAAAAAGAAACCGTTGCTTTTGTCGGTGACGGGATCAATGATGCACCGGTACTGGCACGTGCAGATATCGGGATCGCGATGGGCGGTCTTGGATCGGATGCCGCAATTGAGGCGGCGGATGTGGTTATTCTGGATGACCAGCTGAATAAAATTCCAAAGGCAGTTGCGCTAGCTCGCAGAGCTCGTCAGCTGATCAAACAGAATGTGGTATTTATTCTGACTATTAAATTTGCGGTACTGTTCCTGGGTGCAATTGGGGTTGCAAATATGTGGATGGCTGTATTCGCCGATGTCGGTGTTGCGGTGCTTGCTATTTTGAACGGCATTCGTATTATTAAGGATTAAATTCCACACGGTATAAAAAATATACAAAATAAACAGAAATATACATCCGGAAGAACTGGAATAACAGAGCTTCCGGATGTTTCCTTTTTTTGGGGAATCAGTCTTGGAAAAAGGAACAAAATGTGAATATAAGCGACAAAATATTTGAGAAAACAGATGGAATACTGAAATGGAAAAATAAGTTTTTGCTAATCCCATGAAAAGGTGATATAATCCAAATATGCAGCGGATTCAAACGGTAGTATGGTAGGAATGAAAATTCCACCGGAGTGTATGAGGGTACATAGATGGCTGCACAAGACAATATTTGGAGGATGGTTGATCATGAAGAGAGAAACATTTGGGTCCCGTTTGGGGTTCATCCTGGTTTCGGCCGGATGTGCAATCGGACTGGGCAATGTATGGAAGTTTCCGTACATGGCAGGCGAATTTGGGGGGGCAGCGTTTATTCTGGTATATCTGCTGTTTTTGCTGATTCTCGGTTTGCCGATTATGGTTTGTGAATTTAGTGTTGGGCGTGCAAGTAAAAAGAGTATTGCAACTTCACATCGTGAGCTGGAACCGGAAGGCACCACCTGGCATCGTATGGGATGGATTGGTGCAATCGGGAACTACCTGTTAGTGATGTTCTACGCTATGGTAGGCGGCTGGATGATGTATTACTGTTTCCGACTGTTTCGCGGTGAGTTTGTTCAGGCAACAGCGGCAGAGGTGGAAACCGGGTTCAATACGATGCTGGCGCAGCCGGGCACTCTTTTTTTCTGGACTTTTTTAATTATTGTAATATCCTTCGGGATCTGCAGCATCGGGTTGCGTTCCGGTGTTGAAAAGGTAACAAAAATCATGATGGTATGTCTGTTATCTTTAATGGTGATTCTGGCAATCCGTGCAGTTACTCTGCCGGGTGCGGTAGAAGGGGTTAAATTCTATCTGGTTCCGGATTTTCAGAAGATGTGGGATATCGGAATCGGAAATGTTATTTTCGGCGCCATGAGCCAGGCGTTCTTTACCTTGAGCGTCGGCATGGGTGGTATGGCTATTTTCGGAAGCTATTTGGAACGTGACCGTTCTCTTGCAGGGGAATCGATTCATATTGTTATTTTAGATACATTTGTTGCATTAACTGCCGGTCTGATTGTAATCCCTGCCTGCTTCGCATTCGGAATTGAACCGGGTGCCGGTCCTGGTCTGGTGTTCTTAGCGTTACCGAATGTATTTGCACAGATGTTGGGCGGACAGTTCTGGGGCGGATTATTCTTCCTGTTCCTTTCTTTTGCGGCACTGACAACGGTTGTCGGGGTATTTGAAAATATTCTTTCCTTTGCAATGGACTTGTTCGGATGGAGCCGCAAGAAAGCGGTTGCCATTAATCTGGTGGCACTTCTGGTGTTATGCCTGCCTTGCATCTTAGGTTTTAACGTACTTGCGGATATTCAGCCATTAGGACCTGGAAAAAATATTATGGATCTGGAAGACTTCCTGGTAAGCAGTAATATTATGCCGCTCGGCGCAGTGGTTTATCTGATGTTCTGTACAAGAAAGAACGGTTGGGGCTGGGATAACTTCATTGCGGAAGCCAATGCCGGAAACGGAATCCAGTTCCCGCGTAAAATGCGTTTTTACATGACCAATATCCTGCCTTGGATTATTGTTGTTATTTATCTGAAAGGGTACTACGATCTGTTTAAACCACAGGGAACCGCGATGCTGGTCACCTGGATGATTGTGGCGCTTGTATTCCTTGCATTTACGGCAAGTATTATCTTTAAGAAACCGGCACAAAAGCTGGAAACAAAACTGAAAAAATAAGTTCTGTCAGGTAAAAATCCTGTCTGTGAAACATTGACGTTTTGCAGACAGGATTTTTTTTATGGGATATATGAGTATGAAAAAAAGGAGAAACTTTACAGACATTTTACAAAAACATGCCCTTATCCTTAACAATGAAAGGATATGATAAAACAAGAGAATTTTACACAATGCGATAAGGAGAAAACCATGAGGAAAAAATTATACGGGGCAGTCTTAAGTGTGTTCTTTTTCAGTACGCTGGTTCTGACCGGTTGCGGGGCAGATCCTGCGGGAGAAAATCCGATTTCCGTGATTTCCAGAGAGGATGGATCGGGAACCAGAGGTGCATTTGTTTCCTTGTTTGAAATAGAGGAAATCAATGAGGAACAGGAGCCGGAAGATGAAACAACAACAGAAGCAGTGATTACAAACAGTACAGCGGTTATGATGCAGATGGTGGAGGGTGATCCCAATGCGATAGGATATCTGTCCTTAGGATCCTTACACCCTATGGTAAAAGCTGTTTCCATAAACGGAGTCTCCCCTTCCATAGAAACGTTGGAAAACGGGACCTATCCGGTAAGCAGACCTTTTTTACTGGTGGAAGACCCAAGCGGCATTTCAGAAGTTGCGGAGGACTTTCTCAATTTTCTCACGAGCAGAGAAGGACAGGAAGTTCTGATGGAAAACGGATACGGAACGATTTCGGGAACGAAAGAGGCTTATCGGGAAACCTCGCAGAGCGGGAAAATTGTTCTTGCGGGCTCCTCATCGGTGGCACCGGTGATGGAAAAAGTGAAAGAGGCATACTGTAAGATGCATCCGAATGTGATTATTGAAATTCAGCAGAGCGACTCTACAACGGGAATTCAATCTGCTTTGGACGGAACCTGCGACTTCGGGATGACATCCCGTCATTTAAAGGAAAGTGAGAAAGCAAAAGGGGCAGAGGAGCAGACTGTCGGAATGGACGGGATTGCAGTTGTTGTCAATCAGGATAATCCGGTAGACGATCTGTCGAAGGAAGAGGTAAAACAGATTTTTACCGGAAGACGGACAGACTGGAATCAGATTACAGAAAGTAAGAAGGTGGAACCATGAGTAACGGACGAGTAAGAAAATGCGGTTCATATAAAGAGGAAGGAATGCGGGCGGTTTTTCTTTGCGCGGCCTCTGTTTCCATCTTTGCCGTGTTACTGATCTGTGTCTTTCTGTTTGCAAACGGGCTTCCGGCGATCGGAAAAATCGGAGCGGGGGAATTTCTTCTCGGGGACGAATGGAAACCGGGAAATGAACGTTTCGGGATTTTTTCCATGATTGTAGGCAGTCTGTCGGTAACCCTGGGAGCTATCCTGATCGGGGTGCCGATCGGTGTGCTGACAGCTGTTTTTTTAAGTTATTTTTGTCCAAAACCGCTCTATCGGGTGATGAAACCTGCCGTGGATCTTTTGGCCGGGATTCCTTCCATTGTCTACGGGTTCTTTGGACTGATTGTGCTGGTACCGCTTGTAAGATTTCTGTTTGGCGGAACCGGTACCGGGATTTTAACCGCGTCGGTTCTTCTTGGCATTATGATTCTGCCGAGTGTGATTTCAGTCAGTGAATCGGCTTTGCAGGCCGTACCGAAGCAGTATTACGAAGGCAGTCTGGCTCTCGGCGCAACGCATGAGAAAAGTGTCTTTTCTGCGGTGCTTCCGGCTGCAAAATCCGGTATTTTTGCCAGTATTGTACTGGGAATCGGGCGTGCAGTCGGGGAAACCATGGCGGTGATGATGGTTGCCGGAAACCAGGCCAGAGTTCCGGACGGTGTCCTAGACGGGGTGAGAACCCTGACGACCAATATTGTACTGGAAATGGGCTACGCGGCAGATTTACACAGAGATGCGCTGATTGCGACTGCAGTGATACTGTTTATCATGATTCTTCTGATTAATCTGGTTTTTGCGGCGATGAAACGGAGGGAATGGTAAATGGAACAGAACGGGCATACAATCAGAACAAAAAACACTTCCGGACAGAAAAAATGGTCGTTGGTGTTACGGCTGCTGGTTTATGCGGCAGCAGGGCTGACCGTGGGAACGGTAGTCTTCTTAATCGGATATATTTTATGGCAGGGCATTCCCTATTTAAACCGTTCGCTGTTTGCATGGCACTATACAACGGATAATGTATCACTGATGCCTGCGGTATGGAACACGCTCTTTATGATTGCACTGAGTTTGCTTTTTGCGGTTCCGGTAGGGGTCGGGAGTGCCGTTTATCTGGTGGAATATGCAAAACGGGGCAGTCGACTCGTCGAATGGATTCGTCTGACCGCAGAAACGCTTGCGGGAATTCCTTCGATTGTGTACGGCTTATTCGGGGCACTGTTTTTTGTAAAGGCGCTGGGATGGGGCTTATCTCTTTTGTCCGGTGCATGCACACTTGCGATCATGATTCTGCCGTTAATTATGCGCACAACGGAGGAAGCGCTGAAAACGGTTCCGGACAGTTACCGGGAAGGCAGTTTCGGATTAGGCGCGGGACGGGTGCGAACCATTTTTGAAATTATTCTTCCGGCCGCAATGCCGGGGATTGCATCCGGGATTATTTTATCCGTCGGACGAATTGTGGGAGAATCTGCGGCCTTAATCTTTACGGCGGGGACGATGGCAGCCATTCCGGAATCCCTCTTCGGTTCGGCAAGAACGCTTTCGGTACATATGTATTGTCTGTATTCGGAAGGACTGTATATGAACCAGGCGGCGGCGACGGCGGTGGTTCTGCTGCTGATTGTGATTGCCATGAATGCACTGAGTTATCTGGTAATGAAAAAAATGACCAAGGGAGAAAAATAGATGAATGCATTTGAAATCAGAAATCTGAATCTTTATTACGGAGACTACCATGCCTTAAAGGACGTGAATCTGGACTTGAAAGAGGGAGAAATCACCGCTTTTATCGGACCGTCCGGGTGCGGAAAATCTACACTTTTAAAATCGTTGAACCGGATGAACGACCTGGTGGAAAACTGTCGGATTGAAGGTTCGGTGAGACTTTACGGCGAAGATATTTACGGAAAAATGGATGTCACTGATCTGAGAAAACGGGTGGGAATGGTGTTTCAGAAACCAAATCCGTTCCCGATGAGTATCTATGACAATGTGGCCTACGGACCGCGTACACACGGGATTAAGAAGAAATCGGAGCTGGATGAAATCGTGGAAAAATCTCTCCGGAATGCGGCGATCTGGGAAGAACTGAAAGGCAGATTAAAAAAGAATGCGCTGGGCTTATCCGGCGGTCAGCAGCAGAGGCTCTGTATTGCCAGAGCGCTTGCCGTGGAACCGGATATTTTACTGATGGATGAGCCGACTTCCGCGCTGGATCCGATTTCCACATCCAGAATTGAAGATCTTGCAGTAGATTTGAAGAATGATTATACTATTGTCATGGTAACGCATAATATGCAACAGGCGGTCAGAATTTCCGACCGAACTGCGTTTTTCCTAATGGGAGAGGTTATTGAATGCAATCGGACAGAAAAACTGTTTTCTTTTCCGGAGGATCGGAGAACAGAGGATTATATCACCGGGAGGTTTGGATAATATGCGGATACATTTTGCAGAACAGCTTGAGGAATTAAATCGGGAGTTAATTACCATGGGTGCTCTTTGTGAGGAGGCCCTGGGAATTCTGGCGGATGCAATGCAAAGCGGCGAATACGGAGAAGTAAAAGGTGTTTTTGCGATTGAAAAATCGATTAATGAAATAGAGCGGGAAATTGAACAGTTGTGTTTAAAACTCCTGCTGCAACAGCAGCCGGTGGCGCGAGATCTCAGACAGATTTCCGCTGCCTTGAAGATGATCACGGATATGGAACGGATCGGGGACCAGACCGAAGACATTGCCGATATTTTAATGAGTGGGGATCAGATGCGTCCGTTTTGTAATCATACGATCGTGGAAATGGCACAGGCGTCGATGGAAATGGTCACCACCAGTGTAGACGCTTACGTAAAGCGCAGTGTTTCTCTGGCGGAGGACGTTATCAAGCAGGATGACATTGTAGACGGATTGTTTTTACAGGAACGAAACACATTAATTGCGGAAATTGCAAAAAATCCGCAGCATGGGGATCTGGTACTGGATCAGCTGATGATAGCCAAGTATTTCGAACGGATCGGAGATCATGCAGTGAATCTTGCAAATTGGGTCAGTTTTTCACTGACCGGCGTACACATGACAGACACAGAAACAGAATAATACAGATAAAGGATCTGAAAAAGGAGGGAAACGTGAAAGAAATGAACGAACAACATTTCTTTCACCTGAGAGATGAGAATTTATTGTGTGGAGGACGATTCCAGCATTCGAGAGCTGGTCGTGTATACTTTACGGGCAACCGGATATGAGGCGGAGGGCTTTTCGGAGGCGAATGAATTTTATCGGGCGTTAAAAAATGAGACCCCGGATATTATCCTGTTGGATATTATGCTTCCGGGAGAAGACGGACTGGCGATTTTGCAAAAACTGCGTTCCGACCGAAACACGGTTGAGATACCGGTTATGATGCTGACGGCAAAGGGTACCGAATACGATAAGGTGCTGGGGTTGGACAGCGGTGCGGATGATTATATGGTAAAACCGTTCGGAATGATGGAACTGTTGTCAAGAATCAATGCACTGCTCAGAAGAACCGGGAAAAAACAGGAGAACAGTGTCAGCTGCGGAAGAATCTCCATGAACCGGCAGACCCATGAAGTTGCGGTAAGCGGGCAAGAGATCACGCTTACCAACAAGGAATATGAATTACTGGAATATTTTTTACAGAACAAAAATATTGTACTGACCAGAGAAAAAATTCTGGAAAAAATTTGGGGCTACACGGTGGATGTGGAAACGCGTACGCTGGATGTGCATATCCGCAGTCTGAGACAGAAACTCGGAGCCTGCGGCGAACAGATTGAAACCCTGCGGGGTGTTGGATATCGATTGAGAGATGGGGATGCATGAGAAACAAAATTTTCAAAAGCATGAGTCTTTTGGTTCTTGTATCAGTGTTGCTGACGACACTTGTGGTAGGCGGTGTTTTTGGCGGAAAAATGTACAGCGCTATGAAAGCGCAGCTGCACAGTGAGGCGGTGCTGATGGAAGAGGCTCTGGAGGCAGGAGACCGGGAGTATCTGGAACGGGTCGGGGATAATATCCCGAATATTCGAATTACACTGATTGCCGAAGACGGTACGGTGGAATTTGACAACCTGGTTTCGGAAACGGAAGTGGAAAACCATAATAAACGTCCGGAGGTTTATGAGGCCCGCCTGTACGGAAGCGGTGAGGAAGTCCGAAAATCGGCAACGATCGGGAAAAAGAGTGTCTATTATGCAGTGCTGTTAGATAACGGTGAGGTTCTGCGACTGGGTCATACCATGTCGACGCTCTGGTGGAGTCTGTTACATACTCTGCCGTTTATTTTATTCTTCTCCCTGCTGGTATTGTGTCTGGCCACTGTTTTTGCGAAAAAACAGGTGGAACGAATTATTGTACCGGTGAATGAACTGGATTTGGAACATCCGGAACAGGAAAAGATTTATGATGAACTGTCTCCGCTTCTCAGCCGAATTTCCGCCCAGAATACCCAGATTCAAAAACAGATGCAGGAACTGGAAAACCGCAGACAGGAACTGACCACACTGACGGAAAACATGAGTGAGGGTATGATCATGCTGAACGCGGACGGGAATATTCTGTCTATGAATAAGCGGGCGATTGAAATTTTTGAACCGGAAGACGGAACCTATTTGCATCGTCATTTTCTTACGGTGAACCGGAATCCGGTTCTCAATAAAATGATTGAAGAGACCCTGAAAGGGGAGGAACAGGAGTTAATTCTAAAACTGGCAGGAAGAAGTTATCAGGTCATTTCCACACCGATTGTACTTTCCGGTTCCTTTCAGGGGATTGTTATGTTTTTCCTGGATGTAACGGAAAAACAGCAGCAGGAACAGATGCGCAGAGAGTTTACGGCAAATGTATCCCATGAACTTCGGACACCGCTTACATCTATTTCCGGATATGCGGAAATTATGGCGGGCGGTCTGGTAAAAGAATCGGATATGAAACCCTTTGCAAAAAAAATCTATGATGAAGCAAATCAGCTGATTGCTTTGGTCAGTGATATTATTAAACTGTCCCGACTGGATGAGAATAATGGCGGATTTCAGTGGGAAAATGTCGATTTAATGCAAATTGTAGCAGATACGGAAAATCGCTTGAGTGATTATGCAAACCGCTCCGGCGTCACACTTCGAGTCGAGGCGGAATCTGTTCTGATTTCCGGAATCCCTCAGATTTTAAAAGAAATCGTGTACAATCTTGCAGAAAATGCAATTAAGTACAACCATTCCGGAGGAACGGTTCGGATCGGGGTAAAACAGAACGGGAATTCTGCCGAGATTTCGGTAAAAGATAACGGGATCGGGATTCCTGCAGAAGAACAGGGTCGTATTTTTGAACGTTTTTACCGGGTGGATAAAAGTCACTCGAAAAACAACGGAGGAACCGGTTTGGGGCTCTCGATTGTGAAGCACGGAACATTGTTGCATCACGGAGAAATTTCACTCCGAAGCAAACCGGAAAAAGGGACAGAAATCACCTTGAAATTTCCAATTGTGAAACAGTAGAAAGCATATGTAAACAATAGGCCAGTTACCATGGTTAAGCGAACTATCCTTTAGATTAGATATTTTTACTGGTAAAATAGCATTCTGTATAGTACAATAGAAAGCACACGGTTAAAAAAGCAGTGAAAAAATCAGTAAAAAAAGAAAGGGTGGCGATCGTTTGAAGAAGCGGATAGCAGGGATTATTCTGGTCTGTTGTTTCCTGTTTTGCGGGGTTGCATACGGGGCAGAGCCGGTCAATGCACACGGCAGCAAAACAACAATGTACGTAGATGAGGTACAGCATAACATTTATCCTTACAATATCGAGGGGTGTAATTATTTTAAACTACGTGATATTGGAACAGTATTGGCAGAAACAGACAAAGCCTTTTCTTTAGAATGGGACAATGTCAATAATGCCATTCGCATGAATACTGAAGAAGACTATAACGGTCCGCAGAATATTCATGTGTGGGATGATGAAAAACATGTTGTTGCGCAGAAAGTCCCAGTGACTATTTACTGTGATGATAATGCATTCCGTATGGATGCTTATAATATAGACGGATTTAACTATTTTAAACTGCGTGATATTTCCAAAGTTCTGGGTTGTATCACCCATTGGGATCCGGCAATACAGTCGATCAAAGTGTTTACCGATGAACTGAAGGCGGAAGAAGCAATCAAACCGGCTGCTCCTCCTGTTATTACAACAAATAATGTAAGTCCGACAGCAAATCTGAAAACATTGATTAACAATGCACCTTTAAATCCAAAGAAAACCCAGTACGGTTGCTTAAACAACCTGGTTGATCAGTTTATGGTGCAGAATTTCAAACCGGGCATGGATACTTATACCAAAGTAAAAGTGACCTACGATTACTTTATTAAAAACATGAGATATACTACAGGTTCTCAGTTACAGAGAAATATGTTTACCGCTCAGGAATGGTCTAAAATCTATCAGCACTACCCTGAACGTTATGCAATTCCAATTCTGATTGACCACAAAGGTGTTTGCAATCATTACGCAAGTGCCTATGCCGCAATCTTAAGAGGAATCGGTCTGGATGCAACCGTTGTAAACGGACAGACAAAATCCTCCAAGGGCGGAAGAAGCAACCATGTTTGGTTGAACGTTCGCTTAAACGGCACAAACTATCTGTTTGACCCACAGGTTGACCAGAGAATCAGTCAGAGACGCGGACACAACAGCTATGACCGTTTCGGCATCATCGGTTCCCGCGTAAGCAACAACTACTGGCCTGCAAAAGCACATCCGTTTGCAACCAGTCTGTAAAAAGAATAGAACTATCATCAGTCGTGATTCGATTTAAGAATCACGACTTTTTTTGTTTGGTACAGCGGAATCCATACAGATTCTATTTGACTTCATTGCTTTAGCGTGCTAAAATGATAAAGAAATAGCTAATAACGTGGTACGTTGAAATAGATTGTTAAAGAAAAGGGAGGCGAAGTACCCATAGGAAGAGGGTACGCAGAGGTATGAAATATTATGATAAAGTGACCCCGGAGGGAACAAACGATTATTTATTTGATGAGTGCAGCCGCAGATCCACCGTGACCGGAATCTTAAAGGACAGTTTCCGTGAACGCGGTTATAAAAGAGTGGTGACACCGGCTATTGAATTCTATGATGTGTTCAGTGCCGCTGCGGACTATCTGCCGCAGGAAAACATGTATAAACTGATGGACAACAAAGGCAGACTGATGGTTCTTTGTCCGGACGGAACCATTCCGATTGCAAGACTGGCGGCAACCAGACTGATGGGTATGGAGATGCCGCTCAGACTTTATTACAGCCACAACGTTTACCGGATGGCAAACGGGCTGCGGAGACAGAGCAGTGAAATTTACCAGTGCGGCGTGGAACTGATCGGAAGCGGAACCATGCAGAGTGATCTGGAAATCATGGAAATGGCTTCAAACAGTCTGGATTTGATCAGTAAAGGACAGTACCGACTGGAACTGTGCCATATCGGATACTTTAAAGCTATTATTGACAGCCTTGGTGCGGATGAAGAAACCAAAGAGGAAATCAGAAGTCAGATCGAGCAGAAAAACTTCGCATCCTTAAATGATCTTCTGGAACAGTTCCCGGATGATCCGGCGGCAGATGCACTGCGTTCTCTGCCTCGTTTATTCGGCGGAGAAGAGGTTTTTGAAAAAGCTTATGCGCTCTTTGACAATCCGGACGCCAAGAAGAGTCTGGATTATCTGAAAAATATCTATGCCTGCCTTCAGCAGCTTGGTCTCGGAGAACGGGTGATCATTGATTTGGGACTTGTAAACCAGGCGGAATATTATACCGGAATTATTTTCCGAGGGTATTTTAACAATGTCGGCGAACCGGTTTTATCCGGCGGGCGGTATGACAAAATGCTCAGAGATTTCGGTTCGGATCAGCCTGCGATCGGCTTTGCGGTCAATGTGGATCTGGCAAGTTCGATTTTGGAAAAGAAACAGCCACCTGCAGCGGATGTGCTGGTTATGGCGACAGAGGATGCCTATCTGGTAAAAGCAATTCTCTACCGGAAACAGCTTATCGGCAAAGGTCAGGTTGTGGAAAACGGTGTGCTGAGTAATCGTGAGGAGGCTATCCGTTATGCGGCACGTTGCGGGATCAAGCAGGTGCATATGATTGGGAAAACAACAGAAATTATTGATATAGAAGAAACCGATCGGTAAAAAGAGGGAAAGGGGAACGGCAGTGACAGCACTGCCTCACAGATATAATGAAATCTATTCGTATTGCGCTCACAAAGGGGCGTCTGGAAGAAAAAAGTATTGAGATGTTTGAACAACTGGGGTATGATTGCAGTGAGGTTCGTAATAAGGGACGTCGGCTGGTATTGCCGATTAAAAATGCAAATATTGAAATTGTGCTGGCAAAGGCCGCTGACGTAATTACCTACGTGGAAAACGGTGTTTGCGATATGGGGGTTGTCGGAAAAGATACCATCATGGAATACGGCGGCACTTTTTATGAAGTGGCGGATCTTGGATTCGGCCGCTGCAAATTTGCACTGGCGGTACCAAAGGGCGTGGATTTTTACGAAGGATATCACACACGTTGCATTGCAAGTAAATATGTGAATGTAACAAGAAACTATTTTGAAAAGAAAAATATGGATGTGGATATCGTAAAAATCGAGGGTTCTGTCGAACTGGCTCCGATTTTGGGTCTTTCCGATGCGATTGTGGATATTGTGGAAACAGGAACCACTTTAAAGGAAAACGGGCTGGTGATTGCGGAGGATGTCTGCAAAGTCAGTGCGAGACTCATTGTAAACATTGCCAGTATGAAACTCAGAAAAACAGAAATTGACGAACTGATTACCAAAATAGAATCCTTTGTAAAAAAGGAAGCGGAAACAAAAAAGGCGGAAGCAAAAGAAAAACTGAAAGCAACAAAGGGGGAAGAACGGAAATGATTTCAATTACCGTTGCAGATGGCGTTGCGGAAAAGGAACTGTTAAAAAATTTACGTAAACGCAGTGGAGAAACAGACAAACGGGTGAGTGCAGCCGTTAATGAAATTTTAGAAGAAGTGAAAGAAAAAGGGGACGAAGCCGTACGCGCTTTCACACAGAAATTTGACGGACATTGTCCGGAGCAGGTGGAAGTGACAAAGGAACAGATCGATGCGGCCGTTCAGGCAGCCGATCCGAAATTTGTGACAGCCCTGAAAAATGCGATGGCCAATATTCACGCCTTTCACAGTCGCCAGAAACAGCAGAGCTTTATTGATGCCCAGCCGAACGGCGTTATGATGGGGCAGAGAATCCGCGGACTGAAAAGAGTCGGTCTTTATGTACCGGGCGGCACAGCTGCGTATCCTTCTACCGTTTTGATGAATGCCATTCCGGCCAAAATTGCAGGGGTAGAAGAAGTCATTATGGTGACGCCTCCGTTAAAAGACGGTACCGCCAATCCGGATATTCTTGTAACAGCAGCTCTCGCAGGTGTGGATCGGATTTTCTTAACCGGTGGCGCACAGGCGGTTGCGGCACTTGCCTACGGAACCGAAACCATTCCGAAAGTTGATAAAATTGTAGGCCCGGGGAATATTTATGTTGCGACTGCAAAAAGAATTCTCTACGGTCTGGTTGATATCGACATGATTGCCGGTCCGAGTGAAATTTTAATTATGGCAGACAGCACTGCCGATCCGAAATTCCTTGCAGCGGATCTGATGAGCCAGGCGGAACATGATGTGATGGCCAGTGCCATCCTTCTGACAACCGACAGAGAACTCGCAGAAGCTACCAAAAAAGAAGTGGAACGTCAGATTGAAGGATTATCCAGAAAAAATATTATTGAACAGTCTCTGGACAATTACGGCGCTATGATCGTATGCCCGAATGTGGATATGATGGTCGATATGGCCAATGAGCTGGCACCGGAACATCTGGAAGTTATGATGGAAAACCCGATGAGTTACCTGGGTCGCCTGGATAATGCCGGCTCCATTTTCCTCGGAAAATATGCGCCGGAACCGCTTGGAGATTATTATGCAGGGCCGAACCATGTTCTGCCGACAAGCGGAACAGCGCGCTTCTTCTCTCCGCTGGGTGTGGACAGCTTTATTAAAAAATCCAGCTACACCTATTATACAGAAGACGCATTGCGTGCAGCAAAAGAGGATATTATCTGCATTGCACAATATGAACAGTTAACCGCACACGCAAATTCAATTAAAGTGAGGTTTGAAGACTAATGAGTTATGAAATTCCTGAAAAGTTAAAAAAACTGGAAGCTTACCCACCGGTAACCGGCCAGGATAAATATCGTTTAAATGCGAATGAAAGTTTTTTGAGTCTGCCGTATGAAATTCGTTATGAATTGAGCAACATGTTGCCAAGACTGGAATTCAACCGGTATCCGGATCCGTATGCAACGGAACTGTGTGAAAAGTTCGGGGATTACTATCATGTACCTGCCGATCTGGTGGTTGCGGGAAACGGTTCCGACGAACTGCTCTATTTACTGGCAACCTGCTTCGGTTCTCACGGAGACACCCTGTTGGTAACCAGTCCGGATTTCTCTCTGTACGAACTGTACGGTACCATGGCAGGCATGAATGTGGAAGTCTTTGATAAAGGGGACAGCATGCGACTGGATCCGGATGCTTTTATTGCAAAAGCAAAAGAAGTAAAACCGGAAATGGTTATTTTCTCCAACCCGTGTAACCCGACTTCTCTGGGAAGTACCGGGGAAGATGTGTTAAAAATTGTATCCGCACTGGAAGATTCTCTGGTAATTGTGGATGAAGCCTATATGGAATTTGCGGACGGATCTGTGATCACGGAAGTGCAGAAATACTCCAACCTGATGGTATTAAAAACATTTTCCAAGGCATTCGGTCTTGCCGGTGCCCGTCTGGGATTTGCAGTTTCCAATAAAACCGTGACCGATGCCCTGAAGGCGGCAAAAGCACCGTACAACGTTAACTGCATGACACAGCAGCTGGGATGTATCCTACTGGATCATCCGGCTTATCTGGAAGAATGTATTCTGCAGATCAGTGAAGCCAGAGACTACCTGTTCGGCATGCTGCAGGCACTGGCCGGCAGTGAACCGAAAATCAAATCCATCCAGAATACCCGTACCAACTTTGTATTTATGGAAGTGGAAGATCCGGAAGGTGTTCAGGCAAAACTGAAAGAACAGGGAATTGCAATTCGGAAGTTGGGAAAATATTTAAGAATCAGCACCGGAAGCATTGAAGATAATGAAGTGGTTATCCAGGCATTAAAAGACTGCCTGAAAGGAGAAACACCATGCGAAGCGTAGAACTGAATCGGGAAACGAAAGAGACACAGATTCATCTGTCTGTTCATGTGGACGGAGAGGGCACTTTTACAGGGAGCAGCGGGATAGGTTTTTTGGACCATATGCTCAGCGCCTTTTCTGTGCATGGCGGTTTTGATCTCGCACTGGAAATGAAGGGCGACCTGGAAGTCGACGGCCATCACAGTGTGGAGGATATCGGGATTGTGCTGGGAAAAGCCTTTGCGCAGGTATTGGATAAAAGTCAGATCGAGCGCTTCGGCAGTTTCTATGTCCCGATGGATGAATCGCTGGCGTTTTGTTCACTGGATGTGAGCGGCAGACCGTTTCTGGTCTTCGATGCCGAATTTACCAACCAGTCTGTCGGTGCGCTTGACTGCTGTCTGGTAGAGGAATTTTTCCGTGCATTTGCCATGAACAGCGGAATTACGCTCCATATTCGATTGGAATACGGAAAGAACGATCATCACAAGATTGAAGCCATTTTCAAGGCGGTTGCCCATGCTCTTCGGATTGCGGCAACACCTCGAAAGGGGAATATTCTTTCCTCAAAGGGAGTGCTGGAATGATAGGAATTATAGATTACGGTGCAGGAAATCTGTTCAGCGTGAAAAACGCACTGGATTTTCTGCAGGTGGAAAATACAATTGTCGCATCTCCGGAGGAGCTGAAGCAAACAGACGGTATTATTCTTCCGGGTGTGGGAGCGTTTCGGGATGCGATGACAATGCTGAAGGAAAGCGGCTTCGCGGAGGAACTGAAAAAAGAAGCCAAAGCGGGGAAACCTCTTTTAGGAATCTGTCTCGGCATGCAGATGCTTTTTGAAGTGGGACATGAATTCGGGGATACCGAAGGTCTGGGACTGATTCCCGGCTGTGTACAGCTCATTGACGGCGGCGGGCTGAAAATTCCGCATGTAGGCTGGAATGATCTGACTGTTTTGAATCCCTGCCGGTTGAGTCAGGATATTACAGACGGAGATTATGTGTACTTTGTGCATTCGTATCGTGCACAGACAGAGGATCGGTACCTCAGCTGCTATACGACCTACAACGAACGGATTCCGGGACTGGTCTTTAAAGATAATATTTACGGAGCCCAGTTCCATCCGGAAAAAAGCGGACAGGTCGGTATGAAAATACTGAAAAATTTTGCGAAGGTGGTTGACGGCCAATGATCATTTTACCTGCAATCGATATCAAAGACGGGCAGTGTGTCCGTTTGAAAAAAGGTGCCTTTGAAACAGCGGAAAAGGTGGCAAGTGATCCGTACGAAACAGCAGAGAGCTTTTTAAAAGCCGGTGCGGGCTGGGTTCACATGGTGGATCTGGACGGTGCCAAAGGCGGAAAACCGGCAAATGCGGAAATTTTCTGTAAAGTTGCAAAAAATTCCGGTTTAAAAGTGGAATTAGGCGGCGGAATTCGTGATATGGAAACCATTGAATACTATCTGGAACAGGGTATTCAGCGGGTTATTCTGGGTTCTGTTGCAGTAAAAAATCCGGCTCTGGTGAAAGAAGCTGTTCAGCATTTCGGTGAAAAAATTGCAGTCGGAATTGACGCAAAAAATAAAATGGTGGCAACAGAAGGCTGGTTGGATACCAGTAATGTGAATTATCTGGAAATGGCCAAAATGATGGAAGCTGTCGGGGTGGAAACCATTATCTATACAGATATTTCCAAAGACGGGATGTTGAGCGGTGTGAATACCGAACAGCTGGATGAAATCAACCGTGCGGTTTCCTGCGGGATTATTGCATCGGGCGGTGTGAAATCCATTGCGGATATTGAAGCCTGCAAAGCGATGGATCTGTACGGTGTCATCTGCGGAAAATCCATTTACAGCGGAAGTCTGGATCTGGCGGAAGCTGTGAAAAAGGCAGGTGGCGGAGTTTGTTAGCAAAACGGATTATTCCGTGTCTGGATGTCAGAGACGGAAAAGTGGTAAAGGGTGTGAATTTTGTCGGGATCAAGGAAGTCGGAGATCCGGTGGAATGTGCGATCGAATATGACAGACAGGGTGCCGATGAAATCACGTTTTTAGATATTACGGCAACGCATGAGGGCAGAAGCACAATGGTGGATGTTGTGCGAAAGACAGCAAAAAATGTTTTTGTACCGCTGACGGTCGGAGGCGGCATTCGTACCGTGGATGATTTCAAGGAACTGCTTCGTGCCGGTGCGGATAAAATATCTGTAAACTCGGCAGCTGTGCGGAATCCGGAACTGATCAGCGAGGCTGCGGATAAATTCGGCAGCCAGTGTGTTGTTGTGGCAATTGACGCAAAAAGAACCGAAGCCGGTAATTTTACCGTGGTTGTAAACGGCGGAAGAATTGACATGAAAATGGACGCGGTGGAATGGGCGAAAGAATGTGAGCGCAGAGGTGCAGGAGAAATTCTGCTCACTTCCATGGATACGGACGGCTGCAGACAGGGGTTTGATTTGGAACTGACCGATGCAATCAGTAAAGCGGTTCATATTCCGGTCATTGCATCCGGCGGATGCGGCAGCCTGGAACATTTTGCGGAAGTATTCCAAAAAACGGGAGCCGATGCAGCACTGGCCGCATCGCTGTTCCATTTTAAAGAACTCACGGTTCCGCAGGTAAAAGACTATCTGAGAGAACAGGATATCCCGGTCAGAAAGGGTTGAGCGGTATGGAAGATTTAAAGAAATATTTTGTAAAAGGTGAACTGATTCCGGCAGTTGTACAGGAAAAAAGTACCGGTGAGGTACTGATGCTGGCGTACATGAATGAGGAAAGTCTCAGAAAAACCATGGAAACCGGTTACACCTGGTTCTGGAGCCGTTCCCGCCAGGAACTCTGGAATAAAGGAGCAACTTCGGGACATGTGCAGAAAGTACTGGAAATGCATGCGGACTGTGACAATGATACGCTTCTGGTTCTCGTGGAACAGACCGGTGCGGCCTGTCATACGGGACACCACAGCTGCTTTTTTACACAGATCTACCGGGACGGAGATCAGAACAAAGCAGAATGATATACTGAAAAAAAGGAAGGAGCGGTTTCCGAGAAAAAAACGGGTCGGAAACCTACAGATGATATGCAGGATGTATTAGAAGGTTTATATGCTGTTGCCGAAGGGCGTAAAGCGGAACCGCAGGAAGGTTCCTATACCTGTTACCTCTTCGAACAGGGTCTGGATAAAATTTTAAAAAAATGCGGGGAAGAATGCAGTGAAGTCATTATTGCCGCAAAAAACGGAGTGCAGGAGGAAACCGTCGGTGAAATCTGCGATCTGCTTTACCATCTGATTGTTATGATGGTGGACCAGGGCATTCCGATGGAAGAAGTGGAAAAAGTGCTGGAAGAACGCCGTCAGAAAATCGGCAATCTGAAAAAATTCCACGTAAGTGACCATAATTCCTGATAAAAAAGAAGCAAAGAATCCAAAGGATCGGATTCTTTGCTTTTTTTATTTTTTCTTTGCTTTTTTCGGACTTCCGGAAGGTTTTCCTGTTTTCGCATTACTTTTTCCGCCGGCTTTTTTCCGTTCTTTCTCTCTTTTTTTTGCTGCTTCGATTTCCTCTGCCATTGCCTGATTTTTCTGATCCATGGCGCGGAATTTACCGAATGTCATGAGAAGATAGTAGATCCCCATGCCGGCACAGATCGAGAAGAAGACTACAGGAAGATACGTATACCATTTGTCTCCGCTTTCCTCCAGCATGCCGGAGGTAACTGCCCATACATCGTAATAGGCCACACCTAAAACTGCCCAGATAATCAGAAAGAAGCTGAGAAGCCGCTGCTGTCTGTATTTTCCTTGACGGCGAAATCGGTTAATCAGATAAATCAGAGATAACATCCAAATAGATAACAGTGCTTGAATTGCCATTCATAAGCCCCCTAGTGTAATTACTTTGCAGATAAGAGTGTATCATATTTTTGTGATACTGCAAAGGATAATTATCGTTTTGGTGGGTTTTTTCAGAGCAATCGTGTATAATAGAGTTCAAGAAATCACCTGAGGACGGTGCATAACAATGGATGAAAAAGATCGTATTATTCAGCTTCAAAATGAATTGCTGCAGAAAATGACAAAAAGAAATCTGAGATCAATGGCGGACGATTTCTGGCCGGAAGATGGAAAAACACTTGATGAAACCTTAAATCAGGTGGAGACGGATGTCAAAAACAATATGCCAAAGGATGCGGCTCGTACCGAAGAGGACAACGGTAAGGCGGAAAAGAAGGCCGAGGAAAAAGAAACAGAGGCCGATGAACAACCGATGCCGGCAGAATCCATTGAGGATCTGAAGGCAGAACTGAATCAGTATGTGGGGCTCAAGGAAGTTAAGGAAGAAGTGCAGAATCTGATTAATCTGGTGACCGTACATCAGATGCGCAAGGAACACCAGCTTCCGGTTCCGGAGCTGTCTCTTCATATGGTTTTTTCCGGAAATCCCGGTACCGGTAAAACCATGATTGCGCGATTGATGGCAAGAATCTACCGGTCGTTAGGCATTTTATCCAAAGGACAACTGGTGGAAGTGGACCGCAGTAAACTGGTAGCAGGGTATGTGGGACAGACAGCGGAAAAAACGATGGAAGTGCTGAAATCAGCCAAGGGCGGCGTTTTGTTTATTGACGAGGCGTATACGCTTTCCCGCGGCGGGGAACAGGATTTCGGGCAGGAAGCGATTGACACGATACTGAAATATATGGAAGACAATCGGGACGATTTGGTTGTCATTGTGGCAGGTTACGTGGATCTGATGGATGAATTTGTGCACAGTAATCCGGGACTGGAATCCCGTTTTAACAGATATTTATATTTTTCCGATTACTCCGTGGAGGAACTGATGGAAATCCTTGAGGGAAGATGTGCGCGTAATTTCTATACGATGACCGATCCGGCCAAGGGAGAAGTCAGGAAAGTACTTCATGAGATGATTCAGGAGGAAAATTTCGGAAACGGCAGAGGTGTGCGCAATCTGTTGGAACATATCATGGTTCAGCAGGCAAATCGGCTGGCCGGAGAAAAGGATGTCACAAAAGAGGATCTGATGAAGATCACGAAGGCGGATGTGATTCACGCAAAGGAAAAAGGATTTTAAGAAAGAGGTTCATTAAAAAGAAAGATGAAGTCGCATGTGAGAGGATTGCTCACAGACGAACTTCATCTTTTTTAGTCGGCGGTTGAATCGATACCGGTTTTCTTTTCATAATCTGCCCGAAGCTGCCCGCAGGCCGCGTTGACAGAGGCCCCGAATTCGCGGCGCATGGTAACGGTGATATGATGTTTTTTTAAAATATCGTAAAAGGCCAGAATCCGTTCTCTGGAACTTGGTGCAAAGCCCAGATTTTGTGTGGCATTGTACGGAATCAGGTTCACGTGGAACATATCGCTTCCGATGAGATCGGAGAGCAGTTTTGCCTGTTCTTCGGTGTCATTTAAATGATCGAGCATAACATATTCCAGCATGACTTTTTTTCCTGTTTTCTGAATATAATATCTTGCCGCATCCATCAGTTCCGCCACCTGATATTTTCGGTTGATCGGCATGATACGGCTTCTGGTTTCATCATCTGGCGCATGCAGGCTGATGGCGAGAAGCGCATGATTGGGATCATCGGCATAAGATCGGATTTTCGGAACCCAGCCGCAGGTGGATACGGTGATGTGATTGCCACCGAGTGCAAGCCCGAGCGGATGGGAAACAATTTCCAAAAGCTTCATGACGTTTTCATAGTTGTCAAAAGGCTCTCCAATTCCCATCAGGACAATGTTGGATATCTTCAGATTCTGGATTTTTTCAATGGCTAAAATCTGTGTGACCATTTCACTTGCAGAAAGATCCCGCACTTTTTTAAAGCGCCCGCTCTGACAGAAGGCACAGGCCATATTACATCCGACCTGGCTGGAAATGCAGAGGGTATTGCCGTATTTCTGACGCATTAAAACAGCCTCAATCAGGCTGTGATCCTCCATGGAAAAAAGATATTTGACGGTGTCTGTTCCTTCGGATTTTTCCATAAGCTTCGGAAAGGTAAAGGAAAAATTTTTTTCCAACTGTTCGGTAAGAGCCGGACGGAGACCCAACTCGGAAAAAGAGGTCGCGTGATTTCTGTATAAGTTTTTAAATAAAATGGGTGCTTTTGTTTTTTTATCCCCGATAGAGACAAAATAGTTTTCCCATTGCTGAAACGAGAGATCATAAATATTCAAGAGTATATACCCCGCTTTCTTTACTGCCTACCAATATACCATACGGAACGAAAATTGAAAAGGAGAGAAATCGCGCCCGTAACAGATGGAAACGGAAAAAACTGTAAGAATCCGGTTAACAAAAACAGTAAATGTGGTAAGATATAAAAGATAGCAGCGGATTGCGTTTCAGAAAAATTTGAGGGAGGAAAGAAGGATTTTTCGAAGTTTTGCGCTAATTCTATCATTATACGAGAAAAAAAAGAATATTTTGCGGGATTCCCTGTGAAAAAGAAGAATTATTTGTACAAATCTTAAAAAAAATCTTTTCTACAGCTACATTTCGCGTTATAATATTCTAGGTGCACAATGCTTAATCTTATAAATTAACATATTATATTTAGGAGGAATTTTGAAATGACTGTAAGTATTGAAAAACTGGATAAAGTAAGAGTTGAAATGACTGTTACTGTACCAGCAGAAGTTTTTGGGGAAGCAATGAAAAAAGCATATAAGGATATGGCTCCAAAAATTAAAGTACCTGGTTTCCGTCCAGGGAAAGTTCCAATGCAGATTGTAGAAAAAATGTATGGACCGGAAGTGTTCTATGAAGAAACCGCTAATATCCTGGTAATGCCACAGTATGTAGAAGCTGTACATGAAGCTGTAGAACAGGATAAATTCTTCCAGCCAATTTCCCGTCCGGACTTTGAAATCGTTCAGATCGAAAAAGGAAAAGAATTCATCTTCAAAGCAACTGTAGATACCAAACAGAAAGTTGAATTAGGTGAATACAAAGGTCTGGAAATCCAGGAAATCGACGGAGAAGTTTCCGATAAAGAAATCACCCAGTATGTAGATGACATTCGTAACAAACATGCTGAAATCAAAACCATTACCGACAGACGTAACACTCTGAAAAAAGGTGATACTGCAAACATCGACTTCGTTGGTAAAAAAGACGGCGAAGCATTTAACGGCGGTTCTGCAGAAGGTTATGATCTGGAAATCGGTTCCGGTTCCTTCATTCCAGGTTTTGAAGAACAGTTAGAAGGCATGAAAGTAGACGAAGTACGCAACGTTGAATTATCCTTCCCGGATGATTACTATGTAAGCGACCTGAAAGGTCAGCCGGTTGTATTCGAAGTTACTCTGCATGCAATCAAACGTAAAATTCTGCCTGAATTAAACGATGAATTCGTAAAAGATGTAAGCAATTTTGAAACAGTTGATGAATACAAAGCTGATATCAAAAATATGCTGACTGAAGAAAAAGCAAAAGAAATCAAAAACAGATATAAAGCAGATGTAGCTCAGAAAGTTGTTGAACAGACTGACGTTGTTGCACCTGAATCCCAGATCGGTGCAGAAGCAGATAACTTTATGAACGACATTCGTTTCAACATGCAGCAGCAGGGTATTGCACTCGAAGATTACGTTAAAATGACCAACGGTAACATGGATGAAATCGAAAAAGAATGCAAAAACAGAGCAGAAGGCGTTGTTAAACAGCAGATCGTATTCGAAGCAATTGCAGAAGCAGAAGGCTTAGAAATTTCCGATGAAGAAATGGAAGCTGAATTCAACAAAATGGCTGAAATGTACAAACAGCCTATCGAAACCATCAAAGAAGTATTTACCATGAGAGGACAGCAGCATTTAATTAAACGTAATCTTTTAATGGAAAAAGTTTCTGATTTCCTTTTAGAAAATGCAAAAATTGGTTAAGATACAAATATAAGAGCACTATAAATTTGTAAAGGAGGATAATCAGGATGAGCTATTTAGTTCCAATGGTCGTTGAACAGACAAATCGTGGAGAACGTTCTTATGATATTTATTCCCGATTATTGAAAGACAGAATTATTCTTTTGGGGGATGAGGTAAACAATGTAACAGCCAATGCTATTATTGCACAGCTGCTGTTCTTGGAAGCCGATGATCCGGATAAGGACATCTTCCTCTATATCAACAGTCCGGGAGGCTCCGTAACTGCTGGTTTGGCTATTTTCGATACAATGAACTTTATCAAGCCTGATGTATCCACTGTTTGTTTGGGTATGGCTGCCAGCATGGGTGCCTTTTTACTGGCTGCAGGTGCAAAAGGAAAACGTTTTGCACTTCCAAACAGTGAAATCATGATTCACCAGCCTATGGGTGGTGCCAGTGGTCAGGCAACAGATATTGCTATTCATGCCGAACATATTCTGCGTACAAAAGAAACACTGAATAAAATTTTAGCAGAACGTACCGGACAGGATTTGGAAAAAATCAAACAAGACACAGAACGTGATAATTTCATGACAGCTGAACAGGCGAAAGAATATGGTCTGGTCGACGAAGTCATGAGCAAACATTAATGTATTTATGAGGTGAGTATATGCATAACTTTGAAGACGGGGAAGAACTGATTCGTTGTTCTTTCTGTGGAAAAACACAGGACCAGGTCAAAAAAATGGTAGCAGGTCCAGATGTATATATTTGTGATGAATGCATCAATCTGTGTCACGAGATTGTTCTGGAAGAACTGGGCGTAGATAAGGAAGTAGACCTTTCCGAACTGTTAAAACCGATTGAAATCAAAGAAATCCTGGACACATATGTAATTGGACAGGATGATGCAAAGAAAACGCTGGCTGTATCTGTATATAACCACTATAAACGGATTAACAGCATGGATGCAGACACAGATGATGATATTGAATTACAGAAATCCAATATCTGCCTGATCGGGCCTACCGGTAGCGGGAAAACCCTTCTTGCGCAGACATTGGCAAAAATTCTGAATGTACCGTTTGCGATTGCCGATGCAACATCTTTGACAGAAGCCGGTTATGTAGGGGAAGACGTTGAAAACATTCTGCTTAAAATTATTCAGGCAGCGGACTATGATGTTGAAATGGCACAGAAAGGGATTATCTACATTGATGAAATCGATAAGATTGCAAGAAAAAGTGATAATCCATCTATTACCCGTGATGTTTCCGGGGAAGGCGTTCAGCAGGCTCTTCTGAAAATTGTGGAAGGGACTGTCGCAAATGTTCCGCCTCAGGGCGGAAGAAAACATCCGCATCAGGAATTCATTCAGTTAGATACCAATAACATTCTCTTTATTTTAGGCGGCGCTTTTGACGGTCTGGATAAACTGATTGAAAATCGTATCGGTAAAAAAGGTTTGGGTTTCAATGCGGAAATTAAAACCGCAAAAGATAAAGAAAACAATAATTTATTGAAACATCTGATTCCGGAAGATCTGTTAAGATATGGTCTGATCCCGGAATTTATCGGACGTGTTCCTGTTGTTGTAACATTGGATTCTTTGGATAAAGAAGCTCTGGTTCGGATTCTGACAGAACCGAAAAACGCATTAATCAAACAGTACCAGCGTCTGCTGGAAATGGATAATGTGGAACTGGAATTTACAAAGGACTCTCTGGATGCTATTGCAGAAGCTGCACTGGCACGGAAAACAGGTGCCCGCGGATTACGTTCCATTGTTGAAAAAACAATGAATGAAATCATGTATGAAGTACCGTCCAATGAAAATATTCAGAAAGTAATCATTCATAAAGAATGTATTACCGGAGAACAGGAACCGGAAGTTATTCTGAAAAAGAAAACCAGAAAAACAACAAAGAAAAAAGCTGCTGAAACAACAGAAGCTGCCGAAACAAAATAAATGATTTTTCAGCCTGTCTTGTCAAGAAACAAGACAGGCTTTTTTTGTTTACTGCTAGGACAAGTGTAACAACGGGAATTAAGGTACGGTCGAAGATGAATCTCTCAGTTGCAAAGCATAACATCAATTTAGTATAATATAGAAGGAATAGAAGATGAGAAACTAACGAACGAAATGTCTCTTGCAATAGGAAAAACGGAATACTGGCAATAATCGGGAATCGCTGATAAAAGAAAGGGATCATATCTTTCGGAAAGTCTCAAAAAGTTTTGTCAGAGATATTTTTTTACTTACATAAAAATTCAGAAAAAGGAGGATACATATTCCAAAAACAGCACGGAGGGAATATGTGTGCAGATATGAAACAATGGAAATGGATTGTCTGCTGTTTTTTGGCACTTCTGTTACTGACAGGTTGCGAGCTGGAGCTGGTTTCTCCGGACAGTCTGATTACAGCACCGAAATCCGATCAGGAAAAACTGCAGCAAAGAGAAGTGATCAGTTCTTTTTTAGGTCAGGGAGAAAGCCTGATCATTCCGGAGGGAATGAAATATACCGATGTCTATCAGTATGTGGATATCGACTGCGACGGAACCGAGGAAATGGTGGCTTTTTATGCGAATAAGGAGAATAATTTTACCGTAGGATTTATGATTCTGGATCAGAAGGATGATGAATGGTATTTGAAGAATAAAGCGGTAGCCTATGGAACCGGCATTCATTATTTTAAGGTAGCGGATCTGGATAATGACGGAACCGAGGAGTTTCTGCTGGGCGTACAGGCGGGTTACGGTTCTCAAAAAGAACTGTATATTTATCATATGGATCAGGAAAAACTGAAAGATATTACGGAAACAGAACGGATTGTCTATGATCAGATCACATTAATGGATAAGGACAACAAAGAACATCTGATTTTAACCGCACGTATGGATACCGCCGTTTTAGGCGGGGACAGTGAGATCACCGCTTTTGCCTACGAAGAGGAAAAGATTTTGAATGTATATTCTTCGGTTCTGCACGGATACTGTACGGAAATGGAATTCGGAAAGGTGCATAAAGGAACAAACGGTGTTTATCTTGCAATGCAGAACAATCATTTTCTGGATATTCTGCTTTTCCGGGAAAGTAATGATGAGTTTGCGGTTCTGTTGAAAAAATCGTTTGAATATGCGTATATGGATACCGGAGACTGGAATTTATTCCGGGATGAAAATGATGACGGCATTTTAGAAATCTGCTCTTTCTGGATGCCGGAAGGAAAAACTGCGGATATTGACTACAGTGATTGTATTAATATCTGGTATCAGTGGAACGGAGCCGGTGAATTAAGAGCGGTAGATGTCAGTCTGGAACGAAAGAATGACGGATACCAGTTTAACCTTCCGGTGGAATGGGTGGACAGTATTTATTACAAATTCCGCACGGAGGATAATATCAAATGGATTGATTTTTATTACGAAAATGAAAGCCTGCATTTTGAAAGAGTCTTTTCCATTGCAGCCATTGACCAGTTGACATGGGATAAAATGCAGAAGTCATCGGCGATGACCATTTTGGGGAACCATCCTTCCAAAAATAAGGTGTATGTGGCAGAAATACTGAAATCTCAATTTAATAATTATGCGATCAGTGAAAGTCTTTTGATTTCCTGTCTGCATATTGAAGGAGGAGATAAAAAATGACGAAAATAATGGTTTTGGAAGACGAGTCTTCCATCCGTAGTTTTATAGTAGTAAATCTGAAAAGATATAATTTTGAAGTGGTTGAGGCCTCAAGCGGTGAACAGGCTATGGAAAAGCTGGATGACTCCATCGATATTGCCCTTTTGGATGTTATGCTTCCGGGAATCAGCGGATTTGAAGTGTGCAAACGTGCCAGAGAAAAATTTCCGTCACTTGGTATTATTATGCTGACGGCGAAAGGGCTGGAAGAGAATAAAATCGAGGGTCTGGAACTGGGTGCGGATGATTATATTGTGAAACCGTTCAGTCCGAAAGAACTTCTGGCGAGAATCAATGCGCTGGTGCGCAGACTCCATATTACCGATAAAACCAAGGAAGAGAACAGCAATCAGATTGTTTCCGGAAAATTTGTTATTTTACAGGATGAACGAAAACTCTTAAAAGACGGAAAAGAAATCGAGCTGACTCCGATTGAGTTTATGCTTGTGAAATACTTCATGGAAAATGCCAATAAAGCGGTTCACAGAGATGAAATTTTGAATAATGTATGGGGCTATAATTATGTAGGCGATTTTAAAATTGTAGACGTAAACATTCGTCGAATCCGGCAGAAAATAGAAGAAGATCCGTCTCATCCGAAGTATATTGAAAAAGTATGGGGCTACGGATATCGCTGGTGGGGAGGCGAAAAATAAGAGATGCAGAGTATTCGGAAACGGCTGGTAAGTAATTATGTAGTGATAGCCCTGATTTCCGTTGCCCTTCTGCAGAGTCTCTTCGTTGTGGTTATTACCCAGTACTATATGGGCGGTGTGGAACGTGTTCTGATTAATCATACGGAAACGGCGGCCAATTTCTTTAACCGTTATGCGGAGCCGGGGGATATTTACAGTAAGAGTAATTACATTTTTGAAAATCTGGACATGGATGAAAAGGCACTGGTTCAGGTCCTTGATCCGAATGGTCATGTAGTGATTGACAGTACCGGATCAACAACGGATGAAGTTGTCACAACCGGAGATTTCATGCAGGCAATGAGCGGTGAAGTGGATTCCTGGAGAGGAAAAAGCGAGCGAAACGAGCATATAATGGCGGTGAGTGCGCCATTATATGATGATAATCACATTGTAGGGGTGCTCCGACACGTAACCAGTCTGGAACCGACCTATCAGATGATTACAAGATATGTTCTGCTGGTGTTTGTATGCGGTGCTGTAGTAATTGCAATTGCGGCGGTATTCGGTCAGATGATTGCAAAACGGATTCTGACACCGATTCAGGAACTCGTAAGAGTTACGGAAGAAGTTGCACAGGGGAATTATAAGGTCAGTGCGGTTAAATATCATAATGATGAAATCGGTCAGTTGGTGGATGCGGTCAATACCATGACGAAGGAAATTACCAGAGCTGACCAGGCGAAAAATGAGTTTATTTCATCGATTTCACACGAACTAAGAACACCGCTTACCTCGTTGAAAGGCTGGGTGGAAACACTGCAGGATATGAAGGATGATCCGCAGGTACTCGATGAAGGGCTGGAAATTATTCAGAAAGAAACCGACAGACTGATTATCCTGGTAAATGATCTTTTGGACTTCTCCAGATTGCAGGGGAAACGTCTGGAACTGAAAAAGGAAGAATTCTCAATCAAACATCTTCTGGAAGATGTCTATAATCAGTTTGAAGTACGTGCACATCAGGAAAAAATAAAAATGAACCTTCTGACCGATAACCAGGACGGTAAGGTAATTGCCGATTATAACCGGTTAAAACAGGTCTTTGTCAATATTGTGGATAATGCCATGAAATTTACGATGGGAAGAAAACATGCGGAAATTACCATCAGCAGTCAGGTGCTGGATGATCAGGTGGTTATGATTGTTGAAGATAACGGAACCGGAATTTCTCCGTCGGATCTGGAACGTGTAAAGGAAAAATTCTTTAAGGGAAGCAGCAACCGGAGCGGAACCGGTCTGGGACTTTCGATTGCCAGTGAAATTATGGAATTGCATGGCGGAACGATGTTAATAGACAGTACTCTGGGAAAAGGAACCAAGGTAATTCTGGCGCTTCCGTATTTTTTTGAAAAAGATGCGCAGTAACGAAAAAAAAGACTTGCAAAACGAGAAAAGCATGCTATAATAAAACATGTGCTTTTCATTGGGGTATCGCCAAGTGGTAAGGCAATGGACTCTGACTCCATCATCCCTAGGTTCGAATCCTAGTACCCCAGCCAACGTTAATTCACCGGTTCAGAATTTCTGGACCGGTTTTTTGTTTGTAAAACGGAAGGGTGAAAAAATGAATCAGGAAGATTTAAAGCTGTATGCCATTACAGACAGAAGATGGCTGAAGGACGGATTTTCCCTTCAGGAAGCCGTAAAAGAGGCAATTGAAGGCGGAGCGACAATGATTCAGTTAAGAGAGAAAGAAATCGATTTTGAGGCTTTTCTGCAAATTGCAAAGGAAATCAAAAAGATCACGGATACCTTCCGGGTGCCTCTTATTATTAATGATAATGTGGATGTTGCCGTGGCGGTTGATGCATCCGGTGTGCATGTCGGGCAGGAAGACCTGGAAGCGGGAGAAGTGCGAAAAAGAATCGGAGCGGAAAAGATTCTCGGTGTAACGGCAAAAACGGTAGAACAGGCCAAAAAGGCAGAGGCGGCCGGAGCAGATTATCTTGGAACGGGAGCTCTGTTTCCGAGTCCAAGTAAAAAGAATGCGATTCCGGTGAGTCGGGAAATACTGCAGGAGGTTTGTGAAGCGGTGTCCATTCCGGTCGTGGGAATCGGGGGAATTGACGAAACGAACATCGTATCGTTAAGAGACACTTCGATTGCCGGTGTTGCGGTGATCAGCGGAATTTTTGCGAAACCGGATATCAAAAAAGCGGCAAAGACTCTGTGTGAATTATGGGAGAATGGGAAAATCAGCTGATTTTTTGATTGAAAAAAAACTTATCACTTGTAACTCTTTCATAGAAAGTGTAAAATATAGAATGGTTTAAAAGAACGTGAAAATTTAATGGATGGTGAAAAAAATGAGTGAAAATACAATTTATATTACAGGACACAAAAACCCGGACAGTGACTCGATCTGTTCTGCAATCGGATACGCTGCATTAAAAGGAGAAGGTTATGCGGCAGGTCGCGCAGGGGTTGTAAACCCTGAAAGTCAGTTTGTACTGGATTACTTTAAACTGGAAGCACCTACTCTTCTGGACAACGTTGCAGGTCAGGAAATTATTCTGGTGGACCACAATGAGTTTGGCCAGGCAGTAGACGGCATTCAGGATGCAAAAATTCTGGAAATCCTGGATCATCATAAAATCGGTGGGATTACAACTTCCGAACCGATTTTATTCTGCAATATGCCGGTTGGATGTACAGCAACAATTGTAAATATGTTTTATGAAAAAGCAGGAAAGAAACCGGAACCGAAAATTGCAGGTGTATTATGCTCCGCAATTTTATCCGATACTCTGGCATTCCGTTCCCCTACCTGCACACCGTTAGATAAAAAAACTGCGACAGAACTGGCTGCAATTGCAGGGATTTCCGATATTGAAGCTTATGCAAAAGATATGTTTGTAGCAGGCAGCAACCTCGGTGCAAAAACAGAAAAAGAAATCCTGTACTTAGATTTCAAAAAATTCAATGTCGGAGATAAAACTTTCGGCGTTGGTCAGGTAACTTCCATGAGCGGAGAAGAACTGCAGGGATTAAAACCAAAAATGCAGGCATACATGAAAGAAAGCTTTGCAGAACACGGTGTAGACATGCTCTTCTTCATGCTGACCGATATTATGGATGAATCCACTGATCTGATTTTCTGCGGAGAAGGTGCAGAAGCGGTTGTAAACAGTGCATTTACTTCTGATGCAGATGACAGAGTATATCTGAAAGGCGTTATGAGTCGTAAAAAACAGATCGTACCTCAGATTACAGAAGCTTTAAAATAATTTCAAATATTTTTGAAAAAAGACTTGCAAAACGAGAAAAGCATGTTATAATATAACTTGTGATTTTCGCTGGGGTATCGCCAAGTGGTAAGGCAATGGACTCTGACTCCATCATCCCTAGGTTCGAATCCTAGTACCCCAGCCAATGCAAATAATCCGGTTCAGTTTTCTGAACCGGTTTTTTTTGTATAAAATCAGCCGCCGGAACCGGTTGGAAGGACAGGCAGATCCTCTGTCCTGGGTGAAAATTTATTCTTGTTTTTCTGGATTTTTTCACCCGATTTCGTTGACTTTCCCTATATACAATAGTATAATATTGTTTCGTAGGCACGCGTGTGTCGAAACCGCACGGGCTGGGTTAGAAAACGGATTTCCGTTACCTAAGTTAAGGCGAGTATTTTGAAGGAGGTGCAGATATGTACGCAATTATCGAAACAGGTGGTAAACAGTATAAAGTTCAGGAAGGCGATGTAATTCAGGTTGAATTACTGCACGCTGAAGCTGGTGAAACTGTTAATGTTGACAAAGTATTAATGGTTAACAAAGACGGTCAGCTGACTGTTGGTGCTCCTTATGTTGAAGGCGCTAAAGTTGAACTGAAAGTAGAAGAAAACGGCAAAGCTCCAAAAATCGTTGTTTTCAAATACAAAGCTAAAAAGAACTCCCGTAGAAAAAAAGGCCATCGTCAGCCTTTCACAAAAGCAACTGTAGTTAAAATCGAAGCGTAAGCTTATGATCCGAGTACAGATTGTAAAATCGGGAAACCGCATAGAGGGATTTCAGGTATCAGGTCATGCAGGGTACGCTCCGCACGGTCAGGATATCGTCTGTGCAGCCGCTTCCTTTTTGTCGATCACTGTGATCAACAGCCTGGAACGTCAGCTTGGTGCTGAGGGAAAGGTTCGAAGTGAAGATGGATTTCTGGATTATCGTCTGCCTCGTTCTTTGAATGAGGATCAGATGCATACCGCACAGATTATTTTGCAGACTCTGGTGACAGGGTTTCAGAATCTTAGAGAAGAGTATCCCAAATATATTTCAATACAGAATTTGAGAATAAAGGGAGGTGCATTGGAATGATGAAATTAAATCTTCAGCTGTTTGCGTCTAAAAAAGGGGTAGGTTCTACAAAGAACGGTCGTGACTCCGAATCCAAACGTCTGGGTTCTAAAAGAGCTGACGGACAGTTTGTACTGGCTGGTAACATCCTGTACAGACAGAGAGGTACCAAAATTCATCCGGGAACCAATGTAGGTATTGGTGGCGATGATACTTTATTTGCTAAAGTAGACGGTATCGTTAAATTCGAAAGAAAAGGCAGAGACAAAAAACAGGTTAGCGTATATCCTGTTGCTGAATAATTGTCGATTCCAAGACCTGTGTGTGATGCACACAGGTCTTTTTTTTATGTAAAAAATGGATTCAAACATGTACTTTTATCGGTCCGACAGGAATAATCGATGCCTGTTTATGGACAGATAGCCGTTTTTTGTGGTAAAATATAAAAACAGATATACAGATATATAAAATAGGCATTCCGACATATGCTATATGGAATAATGTCTGTGTGAAAAAGAATTTTACATGAGGAGTGGAAACAAATGGCATTCAAAAGTGACATTGAAATTGCACAGGAAACTGAAATGGCAGTGATTAACACAATCGCCGACAAATTGGACATTAAAGATGAGTATGTAGAAAACTACGGTAAGTATAAAGCGAAAGTTGACTATCGCATGTTAAAGGATTACAAGGATAAAAAGAACGGGAAACTGATCCTGGTAACCGCAATCAACCCAACCCCTGCAGGAGAAGGTAAAACCACAACTACCGTTGGTCTGGGTGACGCATTAAACAGCATGGGTAAAAAAACTGTAATCGCTTTAAGAGAACCTTCTTTAGGGCCTGTATTCGGGATTAAAGGTGGCGCTGCAGGCGGTGGATATGCTCAGGTTGTTCCAATGGAAGATATCAATCTGCACTTCACAGGTGATATGCATGCAATCGGTGCTGCAAATAACTTGTTGGCTGCTATGATTGATAACCACATCCAGCAGGGTAATGTATTAAATATTGATCCTCGTAAAATTACATGGAAACGTTGTGTAGATATGAATGACCGTCAGTTACGTTATATCGTAAGCGGTCTGCACGGAAAACCAAACGGAATGCCAAGAGAAGACGGGTTTGACATCACTGTTGCAAGTGAAATCATGGCAATTTTATGTCTGTCTAAAGATATTGATGACTTAAAAGAAAAACTGGCAAGCATTGTAATTGGCTACAGCTTTACCGATGAACCGATCACAGCAGGTCAGATTAATGCACAGGGTGCAATGGCTGCCCTGTTAAAAGATGCTCTGAAACCAAACTTAGTTCAGACACTGGAACAGACACCTGCCTTTATTCACGGTGGCCCGTTCGCAAACATTGCACACGGCTGCAACAGTATCATGGCTACTCAGATTGCATTAAAACTGGGTGACTATGTTATTACCGAAGCAGGTTTCGGTGCGGATCTGGGTGCAGAAAAATTCCTGGATATTAAATGCCGCAAAATGGGAGTTCAGCCGGATGCGGTTGTAATCGTTGCAACAGTACGTGCACTGAAATACAACGGCGGTGTTCCAAAAACAGAACTGGGTGAAGAAAACCTGGAAGCTCTGGAAAAAGGTCTGCCAAACTTACTGCGTCATATTGAAAATATCACAACAGTATTCGGATTGCCTGCAGTGGTTGCAATCAACCGCTTCCCAACCGATACCGAAGCTGAATTAAAACTGATCTATGACAAATGTAAAGAAAAAGGCGTTAACGTTGCTCTGTCCGAAGTTTGGGGCAAAGGAAGCGAAGGCGGGAAAGAACTGGCTGAAGAAGTTCTGCGCTTAGTTGATAACAATGATGCAACATTAAAATACAGCTATAACGTTGAAGATTCCATTATGGATAAAATCAACGATATCGTTACAAAAGTTTACCACGGGGTAGGCGTAAATTATACACCTGCTGCGAAAAAAGCAATCAAACAGCTGGAAGATCTGGGATATGATAAACTGCCAATCTGCATGGCTAAAACACAGTATTCCTTCTCTGACAGCCCTGCTTTACTGGGTGCACCGGAAAACTTTACAATTACAATCAGCAATGTAAAAGTATCTGCAGGTGCAGGTTTCATCGTTGTTTATACCGGCAATATTATGACTATGCCTGGTCTGCCGAAAGTTCCTTCCGCAGAAAAAATTGATGTGGATAACGACGGTAAAATCACAGGATTATTCTAAAACGGATTTTATAAATAAAAAGAGTTCCTCTCATCATTCGAGAGGAACTTTTTTTGAAATGAAATTCGATTGATCGAAAAATGAAACGGTTCAGGCGGTTGGAGAAACCTGCAGGATCGGAATGTCCTTGCTGAATTTCAGAGAGAGCCATTGCCGGATCCGATCCAGATCCTCCGGCGGTAACGGCTTTTCACAGACTAAAACTAAGGTCATTTGCGGGGTATCTCCGTCAGACTGCAACTGGGAAAATCCAATTTTTTCAATGGCAGGATATAAAACCTGCAATTCTTTCACAGCGTCTGACTGTTGATTTTTTTCATCCGCCTGCAGTTTGATCAGGTTTTTCAGTTCAAGCACTTCCTCGGCAGTTGGAAGATTGGCGGAGATTGTTTTTTCGCTCCCGACCAGTTTATCCAGGTCCTCTTTGGAAATACCATGTTCCATGGTAGTCTGGATGATATCCAGCTGATAGGAATCCAGATGATACTTCGGAAGTTTTGCTTCAATTGAGGTAATGGTGTCTTGATCAAGGGTGGAACCGATCAGCAGAACCTCAATTTTTTTATCGACAGGACTGAAATTGGATTTTACAACCTGAGTATTTTGAAACTGAAATTCCTGAGAAATAAATTTTGTTATGTTTTCATTTACAGCGATTCCGGATACATTCTGCCATGCCAGAATACCACTGGGAATGACAGCAAGGATCAGAAAGGATCCCATAATGATACGACTTTTTTTGGTAGAAAGAAACTTTTTACCGGAATTGATTCTCATTAAAGAAAGGCCCACGACAGAGGAAAAGCAGATAAAAAGTGCATTGATGGAAAACAGATAGCCTGCACCGAGCGCGGGCAACCATTTTCCGGAAGAAAGACAATAACCGACAGTGCAGAGAGGAGGCATTAATGCGGTTGCAATCGCTGCACCGGGAAGAACGTTACTGATCAGGCTTTTCCTGGTTGTGGCAATAATAGCCGCAGCACCGCCGAAAAGAGCAATTAAGACATCCCATATTGTCGGCTGTGTTCTTGCGGCAAGTTCTCCGGAAAACAAATGAATTGGGGAGAGGGAAAAGTAGATCGTACTGGTAATGATACTGATACCGATCTGGAAGAGGAATTTTAAAAGACTGCTTTTAATCCAGGCTAAATTATTAAAGGTAATTCCATAGGCAAGACTGATAATGACACTCATCAGAGGAGAGATTAACATCGCACCGATTACAACAGCGGTACTGTTCATATTTAACCCGATACAGGCGATTAAAATCGCAAAGATAAGAATGTACATATTTGTTCCGGTAACGGAGGCTCCCGACTCGATTCGTTCCTTGATTTCTTCCTTGCTTGCCTGGTCTGAGGACAGACTGAAAATTCTATTAAGCTGTTCTTTCATAAAAAAACCCCCAATTTGATACGGTTAAAAACAAAGGTTCCTTAAACATGTAGTTTTGTGGCAGTGTCATTATATCACTGAAAGAGGATTTTCGAAACAAAAAAGGTAAAATAAAACATATAAAAATATTGTAACGTATTACAGAAAACTGATAGAAAAATGGATATTAATGAAAGTTGCTTAAAAAGTAACAAAATAATGAAAGCGTTCGAAAAGCTTTTATTGAAAAAATACTTATGATATAATAACAATAACTATGAGTTAAGGAGAATTATTTTATGCGCACATTAATTCGTTTTTTGAAACGATTGGTAGCATTAGCGCTGGTATGTGTATGTGTTTTTGCTTTTTTCTTTATCAGAGACGGGTATCACCTTTATAAAGAAGCTTTAGCGGAAACTCCGGTGGAACTTGTGATGGAACAGATTGAAAAGCAACCGAATTATACGGAACTTTCCCAGATTCCGCAAATTTATCAGGATGCGGTGATTGCAACGGAAGACCATCGGTTTTACACGCATCACGGGATTGATTATATTGCTGTAGTCAGAGCACTGGTTCATAATTTACAGAGTGGCAGCATTGTGGAAGGCGGGAGTACCATTACACAACAGCTTGCAAAAAATCAGTTTTTCACGCAGAAAAAAGAATTGGATCGAAAGATTGCGGAAGTTTTCATGGTGCGAGAGATCGAGAAACGTTACAGTAAGGAGAAAATTCTTGAATTATATATTAACAGCATTTACTACGGAGAAGGTTTTTATAATCTGTATGATGCCAGTATGGGCTATTTTGGCAAGATTCCGTCGGATTTGTCAGACGGAGAATGTACAATGCTTGCAGGATTGCCAAATGCACCGTCTGTGTATGCCATTACAACAAACCCGGATCTTGCAAAACAGCGACAGAAACAGGTTTTAAATGATATGGTCACATGGGGTTATCTGACTCGAGAGGAGGCAGATTCCATTTATAACTGAGTGTCCGACGGGACAAAAAAAACAAAAAAGACACCGAGCCGAAAAGGGTAAGGATGTAATATTTTGTAAAAAAGAACATGGAAAAGCATTTTAGCCATATTTAGATGAATTAGAGCTAAAAAATGCAAAAAATTAATATATTCAGAGAAAAATATCTTGTATTAAAGCAAAAAAAAGAATAAAATAAGGATATTAGACTGGATTTGATTTGAAAATAGATATAGTGAATGAGTAAAAGGAGAGACTACAACAATGCATTTCTTTAAAGGAGAAGATATCGCTGTCGATTTAGGGACAGCCAGTGTATTGGTATATTTAAAAAAAGAAGGAATCGTGTTAAACGAACCGTCTGTGGTTGCGATTGATAATAATACGAATCGCGTAATTGCAGTAGGAACCGAAGCACGTGAAATGTTAGGTCGTACCCCTGGCAATATTGTTGCAATCAGACCGTTACGTGACGGTGTGATCGCGGAATATGATGTAACAGAAAAAATGTTAAAATATTTTATCAGTAAAGCAAGCCCGAAACAGTCTTTTGTAAAACCGCGTGTTATGATTTGCATCCCGTCCGGTGTTACCAGTGTGGAAGAACGTGCGGTAAAACAGGCGGCACTTGCGGCCGGTGCAAAAGAAGCATTCCTGATTGAAGAACCTGTAGCAGCTGCACTGGGTGCTGGTATTGATATTTCTGAACCAAACGGAAGTATGATTGTAGATATCGGTGGCGGTACAACCGACATTGCAGTTATGTCCTTAGGCGGGGTTGTATGCAGTAAGTCTATTCGTGTTGGCGGGGACAAATTTGACGAGGCAATCGTTCGTTACATTCGCCGTTATCATAATTTGGTTATCGGGGAACGTACTGCGGAAGAAGTGAAAAAAGAAATCGGCAGTGCATATCCTTCTCAGAGAGCCGGAGAAACAACCGAACTGAAAGGACGCGATTTAATCAGCGGTCTTCCGAAAACAGTGATTATTTCTGCAGAAGAAGTAAATCGTGCAATTGAAGAACAGATCGAAGATATCGTTGCCGGTGTAAAAGAAGTACTGGAAAAAACTCCACCGGAACTGGCAAGTGATATTATGAATCGCGGTATTGTTATGACGGGGGGCGGATCTCTTCTTCACGGAATGGACATCCTGATTGCGGAACGTACCGGATTACCGACTTATATTCCAGAAGATGCGATTTCCTGTGTTGCAATTGGGACAGGTGTTGCATTACAGAACATTGATGTACTGAGAAGTTCCGATAAGAGGGAAATCAACTGATAAATAGGCAGATTGTGTTGCATATTATGTTTTGAAAGCGGCACAGGCAAACAAATATAAACCCCGGCCAGTGCATGGCTGGGGATTTTTTTGGCAGAAAGAAAAAAGGGCATAATCAGAGAAAGAACGAATTAATTAAGTAGTTGTAAAGATACAACCGGGAAAAAGAGTGTGTTGCCGTAACAACGGAAGTATGACAAGTGACGTTTCAAAATGAAACAGAATAGAGGATTGGTTACGGAAATGAAAAGAAAAATTTTAAAATGGCGAATATTTCTTTTTATCATATTGGGGTGTGCATTTGCCAGTCTTTGGCTGACAGATCTGAGCGCCGAACAGTTGCTGTTTAATCTGCATGTTTCGATGAAGGGTGTTAATAACAATGCGGTATGGCACTGCCTGATTTTTGCCTGTTTTTATGCGGCACTGGTTTTGATGGTTCTCACACTTTTATATGATTGGAAGAAGAAAAAAGAACCGAATGGAAAGTTTATCCGCGTGATAAATAAATTATTTGCACATGGAAAACTTCTTACAACCGGAATTGTTGTAGCGTGTCTGGTTTTTGTAAATTATCATTTGGAAGTGCTGGAATTTATCGAGCATCAGGTGACAGTTTCCAATATTTATGAAGATGAGTATGTTGATCCGCGAGATGTTGCAATGAAATTTCCAAAGGAAAAAAAGAATCTGATTTATATTTATCTGGAATCGATGGAAGTGACTTATGCGGATGAGTTATCCGGAGGTGCACAGGATCACGATCTGATTCCCGAGTTAAAACGGCTTGCAAATGAAAATATCAACTTTTCTCCGAATGAAGGATTTGGAGGAAGTTTGACACTTCCGGGAACAACCTGGACGATGGCTGCAATGGTGGGACAAACATCGGGTCTGCCGTTGAAACTGCCGTTTGACGGAGAAAAGCATTACGGAAATTACAGGGATATTCTTCCGGGAGCCTATTCTTTGGGGAATATCTTGGAAAAAGAAGGATACCGTCAGGTACTGATGATGGGTTCCGACAGTAACTTTGCGGGGCGTAAGGCTTACTTTGAACAGCACGGAAATTATAAAGTGGATGATTATCTGACGGCAAAGGAAGACGGAAGAATTCCGGAAGATTATCATGTCTGGTGGGGGTACGAAGATCGGAAGCTCTTCCAGTATGCAAAAGAGGAACTGCAGGAACTTTCCAAATCAGAGAAACCGTTTAATCTGACACTCTTAACCGTAGATACACATTTTGAAGACGGATATGTATGTCCGTTATGTCCGGAAGATGAAAAGGATCAGTATGCGAGTGTAATTCGATGCTCCAGTCGACAGGTGAGTGATTTTATCACCTGGATTCAGCAACAGCCTTTTTATGAGGATACGACCATTGTGATTTCCGGTGATCATTTAAGCATGGATAGTAATTTCTTCCATGGAATAAAAAAGAATTACTCAAGACAGGTGTACAATTGTATTATCAATCCGGCAGTTAAAAATCCAAAAGAATATGAAAAAAACAGAAGTTTTACCACGTTGGATCTGTTTCCGACAACACTTGCCGCTATGGGCGTACGGATTGAAGGAGATCAACTGGGCTTAGGAACCAATCTGTTTTCCGGAAAACCGACTTTAACAGAGATTGATGGTTTTGAGGCACTTTCTGAGGAATTGTCTAAAAATTCACCGTATTATAATCGTCATTTCTTGTATGAACATTAAAAACAGAATCAAAACCGATTTTTTACTTTCGATGTGAAGAATCGGTTTTTTTGTGTTTTCTCTCAGAAGGAGGATGAAAAAGGGCAAAAAAAAATTCACCGCCTGGGCGTGGCGGTGAATTTCCAAAAGAAAAGGTAAAAATGTTGGAGGGAACAATGAATATTCTATTCATGTTCTGTGACTATATTATACCGTACTTTCCTATGGTATGTGTCAGCAAATAGTTACAAGAACGTTAAGAAACCTTAGCACTTTTTCATAAAAGATAAGGATTCTGAAAAATCAGAAAAAAAGAGACCGGAAAAAGTTCCGGTCTCTGAAAAACTTATTTAAAAACATTCAGATATAATTCGTAACCACCGTTTAAACTTCTGCAGTCAAAACCGTTTTGTACGAGGATACGATATCCGATATAACTGCGCAGACCGACATGACATAACATATAAATCGGTTTGCTCCGATCCAGTTTATCCAGATTATCACGAAGTGTATCCAGCGGAATATTGATGAAGTTCGGGATACGGCCTTTGGTAAATTCTTTTACGGTACGAATATCCAGCAGGGTGACTTCATTCGGATCCAGGTTTGGAATGTCTTCCAGCTGGAAGGTTTTGTATTTTCCGGTCAGCATATTTTCCCCGACAAGACCGACAATATTTACCGGATCTTTTGCAGAGGAGAACGGAGGCGCATAGCTTAATTCCAAATGAACCAGATCAAAGATGGTCATGTTTCCGCGGATTGCGGTTGCGAAGACATCACAGCGTTTGTCGACGCCCTCTTTCCCGATTAACTGAGCACCTAAAATACGGCCGGTTTCCTTTTCAAACACGGTTTTTATGGAGATTTCTGTTGCTCCAGGATAGTATCCGGCGTGAGAAGGCGGGAATACGAAAATGGTTTCATAGTCAAAACCGGCAGCTTTTGCAGCAGTTTCGGTTAAGCCGGTGGCTGCAATCGTCAGATCAAAACATTTTAAAATTGCGGTACCCTGTGTGCCGTGATAAACACTGTTCAATCCGGCGATATTATCCGCTACAATTCTGCCCTGACGGTTTGCAGGACCTGCTAAAGGAATGTGAACCTGTTGACCGCTGACAAAGTGAGTCACCTGAATTGCATCGCCTAATGCGTAGATGCTCGGATCTTCCGTGCGCATGTGAGAATCCACCAGAATACAACCCTTATCGGAAACAGGCAGACCCGCATTTTTGGCAAGAGCACCTTCAGGTGCAACGCCGATGGATAATACCAGGCAGTCTGCGCGGAAGGTGTCCCCTTCCTTGGTGTGAACAATGATTTCAGAGCCGTTATCCTCTACCGTTTCGATATTCTGATGGAAACAGAGGTTTACACCGTGTTTTTTCAGTTCTTTGTGTGCGAGGCATGCCATGTTTTCATCCAGTGTTTTACGTAAAACCTGACCGCTTCTCTGTAACAGTGTTACAGCAACACCGTTTCTCTGGAGATTTTCAATCATTTCAATCCCGATATAACCGCCACCGACTACGATTGCGGAACGGCAGCCTTTATTCTGTAAAAAATCTTTGATTTTATAAGTATCCGGCAGATTTCTCAGTGTGAAGATACGATCACTGTCAATCTGTGCATATGCCGGACGAATCGGTTCGGCACCCGGAGATAGAACCAGGTTATCGTAGGATTCTTCGTAAGTTTCTCCGGTACGCAGATTTTTTACTGTTACGGTTTTCTGTTCCCGGTTTATAGCAATCGCTTCGGAAAAGGTTCGTACATCAACACGGAATCTGGAATGGAAACTTTCCGGAGTCTGAACAACGAGAAATTCTTTTTTCTTGATGACATCTCCGATATAGTACGGGAGACCGCAGTTTGCAAAAGAGATATATTCTCCGCGTTCCAACATTACGATTTCAGCCTGTTCGTCCAGTCGACGAAGACGGGCCGCGGTAGAAGCACCACCGGCAACACCGCCGATAATTAAAGTTTTCATAAAAACACTCCTCACATAATTGATTTTTAAATAGATTAACAGTAGAACATTCTGCATTAAGTATAGCACATTCGGAAGTGATGAGGAAATGCGGAGGAGCGGAAAACAAAAGATTTTTAAGCGGATTTCAGACAGATTTCAAGGAGATGCTCAACCGAAAACGGGGTCTTTCGGAAAATTGCCAAAAACAAACAGAAAAATTTTTTACGGGAAAAGACAAGAGAAAAAATATATGTTATAATGGAAAGATAGTAAAAGGAGACGGTGTGAGTAAGTTTAAACACCGTGAATCGTTACAGGTTCAAAAAGAGCTGTAATGACAGGGGATGGAATTATTCCGATTCTCTTAATTATAATATTTAATAAATTGAGGAGGAAAAAAACATGGCATTGGTAACAACAACAGAAATGTTTAAAAAAGCATATGAAGGTGGATATGCTGTAGGTGCTTTTAACGTAAACAACATGGAACTGATTCAGGGCATCACAGAAGCAGCCGGGGAATTAAATTCTCCACTGATTTTACAGGTATCTGCCGGTGCGCGCAAATATGCAAAACATTCCTATTTGGTGAAACTGGTGGAAGCAGCGTTAGAAGAACAGAGTCATATTCCGATTGCACTGCATCTGGACCACGGTGCTGATTTTGATATTTGTAAAGCATGCATTGATGGCGGCTTTACTTCCGTTATGATTGACGGGTCTTCTAAATCTTTTGAAGACAATATTGCAGTGACAAAACAGGTTGTAGAATATGCACATGCTCACGGTGTTGTAGTAGAAGGGGAACTCGGACAGCTGGCAGGGATCGAAGATGACGTAAATGTCAGCTCCGAAGATGCAAAATATACCCAGCCGGATCAGGTTGAAGAATTTGTAAGTCGTACAGGAGTTGACTCCTTAGCGATTGCAATCGGTACCAGCCACGGTGCATTTAAATTTAAACCTGGTCAGAAACCGATGCTGCGTTTTGATATTCTGGAAGAAATCGAAAGACGTCTTCCACAATTTCCAATTGTTTTACACGGTGCATCCAGTGTATCTCAGGAATATGTAAAAATCATTCAGGAAAACGGCGGAAACCTGGCAGATGCAATCGGTATTCCGGAAGATATGCTGCGTCAGGCTGCAAAAAGTGCAGTTTGCAAAATCAACATTGACTCCGATTTACGTCTGGCAATGACTGCAGGGGTTCGTGAAGTTATGACTGCAAAACCGGAAGTATTTGACCCAAGAGGATACTTGAAAGTTGGCCGTCAGTATGTAAAAGATGTTGTAGCACATAAAATTAAAGAAGTTCTGGGTTCCGAAGGAAAAGCTCTGTAAGGGAGACTTTTTATATCGGTAACAGACGAAACGAAACATGAAAAGAATCATGCCGGTACCGGGAGAAGGTTTCCGGCAGATTCTTTTAACATACGGGAAATTCTTCAGGGATTGCCGATATGAAATTTCCCGCGCGTCTGCAGAAAAATTTCTGTGGGCGAAAATGATATGGAGGCGTACGTAAAAAATGGATAGAAGTTTAGCAATTGAATTTGCAAGAGTAACAGAAGCAGCAGCAATTAACTGCTCACATTGGATCGGAAAAGGTCAGAAAAATGAAGCTGACGGTGCAGCTGTAGAAGCAATGCGCAAAATGTTTGATACTGTTGCAATTAACGGTACGGTAGTTATCGGGGAAGGCGAAATGGACGAAGCCCCAATGCTCTATATCGGTGAAAAAGTAGGGAAAGGCGGGGATGAAGTAGATATCGCTGTTGACCCACTGGAAGGTACCAACCTGACTGCTAAAAATATGCCGGGTGCAATCGCTGTTATGGCAATTGCTGAAAAAGGCGGACTGCTTCATGCACCTGATATGTACATGGACAAAATCGTTGTTGGTCCAAAAGCAAAAGGTGCAATTGATATTACCCTTTCTCCGGAAGAAAATATGATCAATGTTGCAAAAGCACTGGGCAAAGACGTGAAAGATCTGAACATGGTATTACTGGAACGTGAACGTCATCAGTATATCGTTGATGCTGCACGTAAACTGGGTGTAAGATGCAAATTTATCTCTGACGGTGACGTTGCTCCTGTTATTTCTACCTGTGTAGAAGGCGGCGGCATTGACTTGATGATGGGTAAAGGCGGCGCTCCTGAAGGCGTACTGGCTGCTGCAGCAATCAAATGCATGGGCGGCGATATGCAGGGTCGTCTGGTTCCTGAAACTGAAGAAGAAACAAGAAGAATTCATGAAATGGGTCAGGCAGATGAAAACAAAGTACTGAAACTGGATGATCTGGTTTCCACAGATGATGTATACTTTGTTGCTTCCGGCGTTACAAACGGAGACATTTTAAGAGGTGTTAAATTCACTGATAAATATGCAATCACCCATACCGTTGTAATGCGTGGTACAACCGGTACAGTACGTTTCATTGAAACTTATCATGATTATGATAAAAAACCTTCTTATGTAAAAATTAAATAAAACAACTGATCATGCGGTCATATTCCCCTGCTTGTAAAAGTAGGGGAATTTTATCATATGGTATTTAATAAGGTGGTATTTATTTGCACTATAAACAGGAAGAATTAGAAAAGAAAACGATGGTGGAACTTTATCAGATCGCCAGGGAAATGGATCTCTCCGGTTACTCTAAACTGCGTAAGTCGACCCTCGTTTTTGAAATAGCAAGAAGATCCTCGATGAATGAGAAAGAAGGGGAAGGCCTACTTTGGGCAAAAGGTATTCTGGAAATCCGAAATGAAGGATACGGCTTTTTACGTCCGGTTGGATATCTTCCGAGTAATGATGATATTTATGTTTCCCAGTCTCAAATTCGTCGATTTGATTTGCGAACGGGAGACCGTGTAGAAGGATGGAGTCGGAAGCCAAAAGATAATGAACGTTATTTTGGCCTGCTTCGTATCGAAAAAGTAAACGGCGGAAATCCGGAGGAGTCAAACAAAAGATTGCATTTTGCGGGTCTGACTCCGATTTATCCGAATGAGCAGCTAAAACTGGAAACCGGGAAAGATTCTTATGCGATGAGAATGATTGATCTGGTGGCTCCGCTTGGAAAAGGTCAGCGCGGGTTGATTGTGGCACCGCCGAAGGCTGGTAAAACAGAACTGATCAAACAGGTGGCGAACAGTATTGCAAAGAACAATCCGGAAGTTGAAATTCTGATTCTTCTGATTGATGAACGACCGGAAGAAGTGACAGATTTGGAACGGTCGGTGAAAGCGGAAGTGGTTAGTTCTACCTTTGATGAGCCTCCGGAAAATCATGTCAAACTGGCCGAAATGGTGCTGGAACGTGCAAAGCGTATTGTAGAACATAAACGGGATTGTGTTGTATTATTAGATAGTATTACACGACTCGCGCGTGCTTATAACCTTGTGATGCCTCCAAGCGGAAGATTGCTTTCCGGCGGGGTGGATCCAAGTGCTTTACACAGACCGAAACGGTTTTTCGGTGCTGCCAGAAATATTGAAGAGGGCGGAAGCCTGACAATTCTTGCAACGGCACTGATTGAAACCGGAAGCCGCATGGATGAGGTTATCTTTGAAGAATTCAAGGGAACCGGCAACATGGAACTGATTTTAGACCGGAAGCTGGCAGAACGCCGAATTTATCCGGCGTTAGATATCAAACGCTCCGGAACCCGTAAGGAAGAACTGTTGTTAAATAAAAAGGAATTGACAACCGTCTGGAATCTCAGAAAATATTTCAATAATATGGATGTTTCAGAGGCAACGGAAAAACTTCTGGAAAGTATGAAGAAGACAGAATCGAACGAAGAACTGTGTCATCAATACGGAAAAAATATAAAAAAATAGGTTTTGAGGGGCACAGTGAGTGGAAACACTTCTGTGCCCTATTTTTTTATGTGTTGAATTTTCAAAGAGAAGAGATTGCAGAGAAACGAAAAAAACGATATAATATAAGGTACACAATTTTTAATGCAATACAGATCAGCGGATATCCAGGAGGTATTTGGTGATGTGTATTGCAGGAAAGACAGAGGAGGATGAAAAATATGCAGGAACGAATCCGAAATTTTTGTATTATTGCTCACATTGATCATGGGAAATCAACCCTGGCGGACAGAATTCTGGAATATACCGGTGCGTTGAGCAAACGTGAAATGCAGGATCAGGTCTTGGACAATATGGATTTGGAACGAGAACGCGGAATTACGATTAAACTGCAGACCGTTCGTTTAAATTATAAAGCAGATGATGGAAATGATTATATTATTAACTTGATTGATACTCCGGGGCACGTCGACTTTACGTATGAAGTTTCCCGCAGTTTGGCGGCCTGTGAAGGTGCTATTTTAGTTGTAGATGCTGCACAGGGGATTGAAGCACAGACATTGGCGAATGTGTATCTGGCAGTGGAAAATGATCTGGAAATTATTCCGGTTATTAATAAAATTGACCTGCCGAATGCAGATCCGGACAGAGTTCGTCAGGAAATAGAAGATGTAATCGGACTGGATGCCAGCGATGCGATTCTCTGTTCCGCAAAAGAAGGAATTGGAATCAAGGAAATTCTGGAAGCGATTGTTACCAAAATTCCGGCACCGCAGGGAGATGAAACCAAACCGCTGCAGGCATTGATTTTTGACTCTGTATATGATGCTTATCGCGGAGCACTTTCTTATGTACGTGTTGTGGACGGGGTTATCAACAGCGGGATGAAAATTCGCATGATGGCAAACGGAAAAGAATATGATACAACGGAAATCGGTGTATTCTCTCCGGCTCTGACCCAGGTAAAGAAACTGCTTCCGGGTGAAGTAGGCTATGTTGCGGCAAGTATTAAAAATGTAACAGATACCGAAGTAGGGGACACCATCACCGATGCGTTAAGTCCTGCGGAAAAACCGTTAGACGGTTATCGGAAAGCGACACCGATGGTATATTGCGGGTTATATCCGGTAGAAAACAATCAGTATACAGAACTCAGAGACGCACTGGAAAAACTGCGTTTAAACGATGCATCTCTGATTTTTGAACCGGAAACATCCACAGCGTTAGGTTTTGGTTTCCGTTGCGGATTTTTGGGATTACTGCACATGGAAATTATTCAGGAACGTCTGGAACGTGAATACGATCTGGATCTGATTACGACGGCACCAAGTGTAATTTATCAGATTACAAAAACAGACGGATCGATTGTTCAGATCGATAACCCGGCACAGATGCCGGATCCGAGCAGTGTGGATCTGATTGAAGAGCCGTATGTTTCCGCATCGATTATGGTGCCGACCGATTATGTCGGAGCGGTTATGAAAATTTCTCAGGAAAAACGCGGAACGTTCGTGAATATGGAATATATGACCGAAACCCGTGTAAATATTAAATACGAATTACCACTGAGTGAAATTGTTTATGATTTCTTTGATCAGTTAAAAACACAGACAAAAGGATATGCGTCTTTAGACTATGAAATGATTGGCTATCGGGAATCCAAGCTGGTAAAACTGGATGTACTGGTAAACAGCGAGGTCGTTGACGCGTTGTCCTGTATTGTTCATAAAGATAAAGCTTATGCACACGGCAGATCACTGGTTACCAAATTACGCGGAATTATTCCGAGACAGATGTTTGAAGTGCCGATTCAGGCCGCAATCGGGAACAAGGTAATTGCCCGCGAAACCGTAAAGGCACTGCGTAAAAGTGTGTTGGATAAATGTTACGGCGGTGACATCTCCCGTAAGCGTAAACTGTTGGAAAAACAGAAAGAAGGGAAAAAGCGCATGAAACAGGTAGGACGCGTGGAAATCCCTCAGGAAGCATTTATGGCAGTTCTGCAGTTGGATGATTAATCTGACTGCCTGCAAATAGATCCCATGCAGAAACAGGGAGCTGCAGGATCCATTGTTTCCGAATTCCTGTTTACTGCAGACAAAGAAGAGGAGAGTACCATATGAAAGGACCATTTCGTTATGATCAGGTAGGAAGCTTATTACGCACTGCCAGATTGAAAGAGGCAAAAAAAGATTATCTGGAAGGTAAGCTTGAATATCAGGCATACAAAACAATTGAACGGGAAGAAATCCGAAAGATTGTTGAGAAACAGAAAGAAGTAGGTCTGAAGGCTGTTACGGATGGCGAATTTAACAGAGAGTACTGGCATTATGATTTTATCGCCCATTTGACAGGAATTAAAACTTATGTAAAAGATGTAAACGGCGGATTTCAGGGCGTTATGCAGAAATTGAAATCTTATTATGTGAAAGAAAAACTGGCATTTCCGAAAGATCATCCGTTTTTAGATGATTTCAAGTATCTGAACAGTTTATGTGGAGACGGTGTTGTTGCAAAAACAACCATTCCGGGGCCGAATATGATTTATTATTCCGGTGTAGTGAATAATCCATACTACAAGGAAGACACCACATATACTTCTATCGAAGAACTGAAAAAAGATCTTGCAAAGGTTTATCAGGATGCAATTCAGGCATATTATCAGGCAGGTTGTCGTTATCTGCAGTTTGATGACACTTCCTGGGGAGCACTTTTCAGTGAAAAACAGAGAGCGGTTCTGATTGAAAAAGGATTGGATCCGGTTCAGCTGGCAAAAGATTTTGCGGCGATTACAACAGAATGCCTGAAAGGCAAACCGGAAGATATGACAATCACGACACACTGCTGCCGTGGTAACTTCAAGAGTAGCTGGCTGTACGAAGGGGACTACAGTTTTGTACAGGATACCATTTTCCAGGCACCGTTTGACGGTTATTTCCTGGAATTTGACACAGAACGTGCAGGGTCTTTTGAACCGATTGCAAATCTGAAGCAGGGAAAACTTGTATTGGGACTGTTAACTACAAAAGAAGGGAAACTGGAAGACAAGGACCAGATCAAGGCAAGAATTCAGGAAGCTTCCAAGTATGTACCGTTAGACAGACTTTGTCTGAGTTGTCAGTGTGGATTCTCTTCAACAGAGGACGGAAATGATCTTTCCGAAGAAGAACAGTTTAAAAAACTGGCTTTTGTAAAAGAAATTGCAGAAGAAGTTTGGGAGTAAAACCGTAAACATTTATAAACAATAAGAAAAGGACGTATTCACCGATTATAAGTGAATACGTCCTTTTGATTTTGCAGGATTATGCGTTGCTGTTTTTCGGGGCGCAGGCGATTTCTTTTCGGAGAATAACCGTCAGAACAGTCAATGCGATTAAGAGTGTAATGATATCACTGACAGGCTGTGCCAAAAGAAAGCCTTTCTTTCCGAAGAAATAGTTCAAAGAGAACAGCAACGGAACAAAGAAAATCCCCTGTCTGGAAATCGACAGTAAAAAGGCCGGTAAGGCTTTTCCCATAGACTGAATCGCGGAAGAGGAAAGCATCTGGCTTCCGAGGACCGGAAGAGAAAGAAGCAGAATACGAAGGGCAAAAATTCCGTTTTCCGAGACGCTGTTAATATTGGTAAACAGTCCGATCAGCCAAGGGGCGCCGATACCGAAGAACAGAGCAAGTAGAATTCCCAAAGAGGAAGCTAAAAGCATACTGTTTTTTAGGACGCTCTGCATTCTTTTGAAATTTTGTGCGCCGTAATTAAACCCGATCAGTGGCTGACAGCCTGCTGAAATTCCGATAAAGAGGAAAGTGCCCAGAGTCATAATTTTAGAGGCGATTCCCATGCCGGCAACCAGGTCGGTTCCGTAAGTTGCTGCAACGTTGTTGGATAAAATTAAAGCGCAGCTGACCAAAAACTGGTTAAGGGCGGAAGGAGTACCGATCAGAAAAATTTCTTTCCAGATCAAAGGGTTTGTTGTAAAATATTTTTTCTTGATTTTCAATGCGGCAGTTCCGTTGTAATACAGAACGAGATAATAGATCATACCGATCAGATTCCCGAGAACTGTGGCAATTGCAGCACCGGCAATACCCATATCAAGTCCGAAAATAAAGATCGGATCTAAAATGATATTGGAAACAGTACTGAGAAACATTCCGAGCATAGCAGGAATCATAACGCCTTCCGAACGGAGCAGCTGACTCATCGAGAAATTCAGCATAACAAAGACCGTACCTGACATCAGAATTACCATATAAGATTTTGTGTGTGCAAAGGTGGAAGAGTCTGCACCCAGTGCACGAACCAGCGGATCTGCAAAAAGCAAACCGAGACAGGTCGATAGGAGTGCAAGACCGACACAGATTACAAGTCCTGTTGTAACCGTCTGATTGGCGCGCTCCATTTTATTTTCTCCGATGGAACGGGATGCATAGGAGGCGCCACCGTTTCCGATGATCGATGCAATTGCCATCAGAATCATAATGACCGGGGTAGACAGATTGACCGCAGCCAATTGTTTTGGGTCATTTAGCAGACCGATAAAAAAGACATCAACCAAATTGTAAAGAACCTGAACCATCATCCCCATTACAACAGGGAGGGACATTTTAATGATTGTCGGCAGGACAGGTGCTTCACTTAAAAGATGTAACCGTTTTTCATTAATCATAATAATTCCTTTCAAAGTTTGAGACAGTCTATCATCAGATTGTCTGCAGAGAATATAAAACACAACATTTCATTATAACATATCAGAGAGATTAAAAGCAAAAATAATCGTACGAATGACAGATTTCTTTTACTATAGTAAACAAGCAAATAGTATTGACAAAATAATTTGAGGGATGAATCTCTATAAGGGCAGATGTAATAGTGATATAATGAAAGAATCAGCAAGAGATATGAAGAAAATATCATTCTTGACAGTTGATAGGAAAGGAAACGGTGATCGTATGTATTTATTAATACAGTATCCGAAATGCAGTACTTGCCAGAAGGCAAAAAAATGGTTAGAGGGAAAGAATATCGATTATGTATCCAGACACATTGTTGAAGAAAATCCTATGGAAATGGAATTGAAGAAATGGATCGAAATGAGCGGACTCCCGATTAAAAAATTCTTTAATACCAGCGGAAACCGCTATAAAGAACTGGGACTGAAAGATAAGCTGGAAGCGATGTCCACGGATGAGCAGATTGCTCTGTTAGCCAGTGACGGAATGCTTGTAAAACGGCCGCTTCTTGTGGCTGGAGATCAGGTCATCGTGGGTTTTAAAGAAGAAGTCTGGGAAGAACGGCTTTGTGAAGAAGTCTAAAAAAAAAATAAAAAACAAAAGAATAGATTACAATAAGTAACAGGAATAATTAATTTTATTCCTGTTTTTTTTATGTAAACATTGCATATGAAAAAAAAATCAGTTATGATAAATAGGTGAGATATATAACGTGCGATGTAATCTATGGCTGTCTGCATGAAGAAGGTTATGATTATTGTTCGCATAGAAAAAGGACTAGCTGCAGATACGTTTTGGTAAGAAAGCTTCGGAAAACCGTGTTTTTGAAGGACGGAATTTGACAGCAAACAATTATATTAGGAGGTTTTATTATGGGAAAACCAACAGTTCACCCTACAGGGGTTACAATTTACAACCCGGAAAAATGCTTTAATGGATATACCGTATTTCCGGTTCCGGAAGCAGGGGTTGCAGTGATTGATATGAACGGCGGTGTTGTGAAATTTTGGGATAAGTTACATGCTTTTCCTGCAAAATTATTGCCGGGTGGACAGGTAATGGGTTCTCTGGGTGCAAGAAATGTGGAATACGGTTATCAGGACCAGATCGATCTGGTACAGGTAGACTGGGATGGTAACGTTGTATGGAAATTTGATCACCTGGAATATATCGAAGATCCAGGCTACGAACCAATGTGGATGGCACGCCAGCACCATGATTATCAGAGAGAAGGAAATCCGGTCGGTTATTATGTTCCGGGGATGGAATGCAAAACAGAAAACGGAAATACTCTGATTCTTTGCCATCAGAATGTTGTCAATCACGATATCTCCGATAAAGTTTTACAGGATGATACCATCATTGAAGTAGACTGGGAAGGAAATATTGTATGGCGCTGGAACAGCAACGAACACTTTAGAGAATATAAATTTGATAATGCTGCTAAAAATGCATTGTTCCGCAATCCAAACATGACAGCTGCAGGCGGTGACTGGCTGCACATTAATTCCATGAGTGTACTGGGACCGAATAAATGGTATGACAAAGGTGATGAACGCTTCCATCCGGATAACATTATTGTAGACTCCCGTGAAGGAAACATGATTTTTATTATCTCCAAAAAGACCGGGAAAATCGCATGGAAACTGGGACCGAATTACAATGACAGAACAGGGCGTATTGTCGGCCAGATTATCGGTCAGCATCATTGCCACATGATTCCAAGAGGTCTTCCGGGCGAAGGCAATATTATGATTTATGATAATGGTGGCTGGGCAGGATATACCAATCCGAATGAAATTACCGATACCGGAAATAAAGGGATTCGCCGTGACCATACTAGAGTACTGGAAATCAATCCGACTACGATGATGATTGAATGGCAGTGCACACCGACAGAAATGGGTCATTTACAGCCGTTCCACTCTCATTATTTTTATAGTCCGTTTATCAGTTCCGCACAGAGACTGCCTAACGGAAATACCTTTATTACAGAAGGTTCCGGCGGACGTTTAATGGAAATTACAAAAGATCATGAAATCGTATGGGAATATATTTCTCCTTACTGGGGCAGTACATTCCACCTGAACATGATTTATCGTGCATACCGTTATCCGTATGAATATATTCCACAGATGGAAAAACCGGAAGAAGTGCCGGTAGAGCGTGTGGATAATAATGACTTCCGTATGCCTGGTGCAAAAGGAAAAGATCTGCACAATGTTACCAGTGTTCCGGGAACCAGAGGCTACAGCAAAAAAGCGGTAGGATTCTGCGTTGCAATCGAGGAAGACGAGGGTGCGGCAAGAGCAGAGGAAGAATAAACAGAGTTATCTTTTTGGCAAAGGGTTTCCATCCAACAACCAAAACAGAAAAAGGAATTTTGTAACCTGGAACGAAAACAATATAAAAGGGTTGTTTTGGGGGTGAAGAACGTGGCGAATTTGTTTGATTACTTAGACTGGCGCGGAGATCTTACGGTGGAAGAGGCAGGAATCAATCCGGTAGATGGTTTGATTTTGAGCTGCCTTTCCTATGTTGTACTGGATCATGTGGAAGAAAAAGCGGATTTTGAAAAGGGTATTACAGTAGAAAGGGCGGCAGAACTTTTTCAGCCGCTGACAGAGGAAGAAAAAAGACTTAGGGATCCGAAAGATGAGCAGTTGCTTACGGAGATGGCAGGAAGTCACAGATTCGGACAGATGAAAATCCGATATTATACGAAGGCATTTGACCGGGAGCGGGAAGAACAGTTTGCCGCGCTATGTGTGGAACTGGGAGACGGTTCTTATTTTCTGAGTTTTCGGGGAACGGATTATACGGTTGCCGGATGGAAGGAAGATTTCAATATGTCCTTTCGGACCGGAGTTCCGGCCCAACAGGAGGCGGTCCGGTATCTGAAAGATATTGCGGAACAGGTGGAAGGACCGCTTTATCTGGGCGGTCATTCCAAGGGCGGAAATCTTGCCGCATTTGCGGCGGCTTATGCAGGAGATGCGATTCAGGAGAGAATCGTGGGAGTTTTTAATAATGACGGACCGGGATTTCTGGAAGAAGTGATTCAGTCGGAAGGGTATCGGAATATTTATAAAAAAATAGGGACATTTATTCCGCAGGCTTCTCTGGTAGGGATTTTACTGGAGCATGAGGAGGATTTTATCATTATAAAAAGCGATCAGTATTCTGTAATGCAGCATGACCCATACAGTTGGGAAGTTATGGGACCTGATTTTATTTACCTGAAGGAAGTAACAAAGGGCAGTCGTTTCATGAATGAAGCGATACACGGCTGGCTGTCAGATGTCAGTGTGGAACAGAGAGAACGATTTGTTGATGCGGTTTTTGAGGTTGTAAACGTAAACAATGCGGCTACGTTGCAGGAAATGGTGGAAGCCTGGATTAAAAATGCCGGAAGGATTGTAAAGAATCTGCGTGATGTGGATGATGAGACATCCGAGATGATTCAGAATATACTGACTCTTTTGGTGGAAAATCTGGTGCGGAGTGCTCAGAATCTGTTTTTGGAAGAACAGGAAAAAAGAATGGAGCCGTTTCTTGAAAAACTGGAACAGTTTCGATCATCCAAGCAGTGAACAGAAAAAGGGCTGGAATCAACAGAAATGATTCCAGCCCTTTTCGTGTTTAAAAGGCTAATTAGCCAATGATTTCATCGATTTTGTCGGTGTAGTTTTCTTCGTCTTTTTTACCAGCGATTTTACCTAAAAATTCGCCGTCGTTAAAGAACAGAACCTGTGGAACACCTTTTAAGGAGAAACGGTTGAACAGATCTTTTTCTGCTTCAACGTCTACATGATAAAAACCGAAATCTTTACCTGCATATTCTTCTTCGATTTCTTCGATCATTGGATGTACTTCCTGGCAAACGTGACAACTTTTTCTGGAAAACAGAACCAGACATGGTTCACCTTCATCATAGATTAATTCTTCAAAAGAATTAGAATTCAATTCCTGCATAATCAGAACACTCCTATCAATTAATTTAAATTCGTTCGTAAATGTTTCTTATCCGATATCTGTATTTTAGCATTAAACAGATCAATATGCAAAGGATTAGCCTATTGATTAAGATTATTATCACATAAAAATTAACTATGACCGAAAAGAAAAAGAAAGGCGGATTTAGGCTTGAAATCAGAAAAATATAAGCTATAGATAATCAATATAGGAAAAAAAATTAAAAAAATCTTGTGAAAAAAGCCGAAAAACAGGGAAATTTGCATTGAAAAAGTGAAAGAAAGTGCAAGGAAAATTTATGCTTGCAGTCCAAAAATATGGTATACTAATTTTATCTGTTCTCTATGCGAAAAGAAATCAGAAGCCGATCGTATAGAGAATATTCTGGAAACGATGAAATGAAGAGGAAGGGAGAGCACCGTCGGGAAAATACGGTGCAGGAAAATAAAATGAGATTCATTTCTTGGAATGTAAACGGGTTACGTGCCTGTGTCGGTAAGGGATTTTTAGATTTTTTCAATGAAATAGATGCAGATTTTTTTTGTTTGCAGGAGACGAAAATGCAGCCGGAACAGCTGACACTGGATCTTCCGGGGTATCGCCAGTACTGGTGCAGTGCTGAAAAGAAGGGGTACTCGGGTACGGCCATTTTTTCAAAACATGAGCCGCTTTCGGTAAGCTACGGATTACCGCAGGAAGAGCATAACCATGAAGGTCGTGTTATTACTTTGGAACTGGAAGATTTTTATCTGGTCACAGTCTATACCCCGAACTCTAAGGATCAGCTGGCCAGACTGGACTACAGAATGGTGTGGGAAGATGATTTCCGGCAATACCTGAAAGAACTGGATGAAAAAAAACCGGTGATTGTTTGCGGAGATTTGAATGTTGCGCACGAGGAAATTGACTTAAAAAATCCGAAAACAAACCGTAAAAATGCTGGTTTTACCGATGAAGAAAGAGAAAAAATGACAATTCTTCTGAACAATGGATTTACAGATACATTTCGTTATTTTTATCCGGATGTGACCGGAATCTACAGCTGGTGGAGTTATCGTTTTAAGGCCAGAGAAAAGAATGCGGGATGGAGAATCGATTATTTTCTGGTTTCTGACAGACTTCAGCCAAAACTGAAGGATGCAAAAATTCACACCGATATTTTCGGCAGCGATCATTGTCCGGTAGAACTGGAACTGATGTAGAATCATGAAGAAGAGGGATTTTTTATGATAGAAATGCAAGGAATGCGGGATGATACCATTAAGCTGACACTGATGAAGATGCTGCCGAAAGGACATCCGGATATGGGAACCATGCCGATTATGTTTTTTAACATTCGACTGTTAGACGGAACAAAGATCGGAACCTGTGATTTAAGAGTCGGTCACAGTATTAAGACCATTGTTTTGGGGAATATCGGATATGAAATTTACGAGGAATTCAGAGGAAATCACTACGCGGTTCGGGCAAGTAAAATTCTGATGGATTATGCGAAAAAGGCGAATATGGATTATGTGGATATCACTTGTGATACCGATAATATTCCGTCCATGCGTACCTGCGAACTATTGGAAGCGGATCTGCTTGGAACGGTAGATGTTCCGCCGGATAATATTGCATATCAGACCGGAAGCCGTATAAAATACAGATACCGTAAAATGCTGTAGAGAGTATGCTACCTGAAAGAGAAAAACACTCTGCAGCAGAATGGAAACAGAACGAGTTTAAGATAAGGATTGTGGCAAAATAATGACGTACGAAGAATTTTTGACCTGTATTGAGGAATGGGATCATATGGGGATTTCTTTGGGGCTGGAAAGAATCAGAACCCTGTTGGATCTTTTAGGAAATCCTCAAAAAAATTTGAAATATATTCATGTTGCAGGAACAAACGGGAAGGGATCTGTCTGTGCCTTTTTGGACAGTGTTCTCCGTCAGGCCGGTTTTCAGGTTGGGAGATACATCTCACCGACCTTGTATGATTATCGGGAAAGAATACAGGTAAATAATCAGTATATCGGAAAAGAGGAACTGGTTGCGCTTTTCGAAAAAGTGCAGAATGCCTGTGAGCAGATGAAGAAGCAGCAACTGGAAATTCCGACTGTTTTTGAAGTGGAAACAGCATTGGCTTTTTTATATTTTTATGAAAAGCAGTGTGATTACGTTTTGCTTGAAGTTGGAATGGGAGGCAGACTGGATTCCACCAATATTATCGACAAGCCTGAAATTGCAGTGATTACCAGCATCTCTCTGGATCATACCAGAATGCTCGGAAACAGGATTTCTGAGATTGCAGAAGAGAAGGGCGGTATCATCAAGGCAGGCGCTCCGGTGGTTATTGCGCCGCAGGATATGGAAGCGATGGACAAACTAAACGAAATCTGCAGAAAAAAAGGGGTTGTCCGGTTTACAGTTGCAGAAGACCGGCTAAAACACAATGCATGGAATATGCACAGACAGGTATTCTCCTATAAGCAGTATCAGAATATAGAGATATCACTGTTAGGAGATTATCAGTGTCTGAATGCGTCAATTGCACTGGAAGCGTTGGAACTGTTAAAGAAAAAAGAGGCGAAACTGACCGAAGCGGTTATTCGGAAAGGAATGCTGGAAGCACATTGGGCAGGACGATTTGATGTGGTTTCAGAAGAACCGTTTGTTGTGGTGGACGGTGCTCACAATCCGGCAGGTGCGGAGGCCCTGAAAGAAACTATACAGAATCATTTTTCGGATCGCCGTGTTGTGTTGGTTATGGGTGTTTTTAAAGACAAGGACTATAAAAAAATCGCACAAAAACTTTCGGATATCAGTAATACGATCTGTTGCTATACTCCTGCACATGAACGGGGACTGGCAGGAGAAAAACTGGCTGAAGCGGTGAGCCCTTTCTTTGAGCACGTTGTAGTAAAAAATACAGTGGAAGAGGCAGTTATGTATGCAATGGATCAGGCCGGTAAGGAAGATCTGATTGTTTCATGCGGCTCTTTATCTACGATCGGTGCAGCGGAACAGGCGGTAAAACGTTGGAGGGAATATCGTGGAACGGGTAGAACAGTTATTGAAAAATGAGCAGTTTTTGAAAATACTGCGGGAGATAGATAAACTGGAAGCGGACAGGATTTTTTGTAAACACGGCCTGCCGCATTTATTGGATGTTGCGAGGATCGGATGGATTATTATCCTAGAGGAGAAGATTCCTATTGCAAAGGATCTTTATTATGCTGCCGCACTTCTTCACGATCTCGGACGCTGTGAGCAGTATCTGAACGGGACCCCGCATGCACAGGTCAGTGCGGAACTGGCCGGAAATTTTCTTCCGGAGGCGGGATATCTGCCGGATGAGACAGAAGAAATTGTGCGCGCGATTCGTCTGCACGGAAGAGAAAGTGACAGAACCCACGATACACTTTCCTGGGTACTATATCGGGCGGATAAGCTCAGCAGAAACTGTTTTCAGTGTGGTGCTCAAAAAGAGTGTAACTGGAAAGATGAAAAACGAAACAAAACAATCAAATATTAAGTAAATGGGAAAAAGGGGGATTGCGACGTTTTCAAAGAGGCGAAGACTCTCTGGAAATGTAGTGTTATTATGAAAAAAACAATTCAGATTGGAAACAGAACGTTTGACCTGGATGGGCATACATATATTATGGGAATTTTAAATATGACACCGGATTCATTTTCTGACGGCGGAAGTTATCACTCTGTGGATGACGCATTGTTTCGTGTGGAGCAAATGATAAAAGAAGGTGCGGATCTTATAGATATCGGGGGAGAATCCACCCGTCCGGGACATACACAGATCAGTATAGAAGAGGAAATTTCCAGAGTGACACCGGTTATTTCTGCAGTAAAAGAACGTTTTGACGTGCCGGTGTCGATTGACAGTTATAAGGTACCGGTTGTAAAGGCGGCGCTGGAATGTAAAGCGGATTTGGTGAATGATATCTGGGGACTTTTAAGTGATGAACAGATGGCAAAAACGATTGCCGATGCGGATGTAACCTGCTGTCTGATGCATAATAAAGCGGATACGGAATATACCGATATTATGAAAGAATGTGTGGAAAGTCTTCAGCACAGTGTGGATCTTGCACTGCGTGCCGGAATATCGAAAGATCGTATCATTCTGGACCCGGGAATCGGTTTTGGGAAAACGTATGAACAGAATTTATTTGTTATGAAACAGATTGAAGAGTTTAACGTGCTCGGATATCCGATGCTGCTGGGTACATCCAGAAAATCTATGATTGGTTTAACGCTGGATCTGCCTGTGACAGAACGTGTGGAAGGAACTCTGGTAACATCGGTTCTGGCCGTTCTGGCAGGATGGAATTTTATACGTGTACATGATATTAAAGAAAATAAACGTGCGGTCAAGATGGCAGAAGCAATTCGGGACAGCAAAGGCTTTTAGGAGGAAACAGGAATTGGATAAAGTTCAGATAACAGATCTGGAGGTATTTGCCCGTCACGGTGTATTTCCGGAAGAAAATAAACTGGGACAGAAATTTACGGTGAGCGTCCAGATGTTTATGGATGTGGAACAGGCGGTTTTGCAGGATAATATTGAGCAGGCTGTTAATTACGGAGAAGTGTGTTATTTTATTAAAGACTGGATGGAACAACACACCATGAAGCTTTTGGAAACCGTAGCGGATCAGCTGGCAAAAGATATTCTAATGCGTTTTCCGATGATTGAACGAATTGTGCTGGAAGTGAAGAAACCGAATGCACCGGTTATGCTTCCTTTTGGTTATGTTTCGGTGGAAGTGGAACGAAAATGGCATGATGTTTATGTCGGGGTCGGCAGTAACATGGGTGATCGGAAAGAAATTATTCAGGAAGCGCTACATCTGTTAAAGCTGCAGGACGGTTGCCGGATTGGAAAAGTTTCAGATTTAATCGAAACGGATCCGTATGGGTATACCGAACAGGATAAATTTTTAAATGGATGTATTCAGGTAAAAACAGTTCAATGCCCGGAAACTTTTCTGGAAACACTGCATGCAATTGAAAATGAAATGGGCAGAGAGCGTCTGATTCACTGGGGTCCGAGAACACTGGATTTGGATATTCTTCTTTACGATGACCTGATTATCAATACAGAAACGCTGACAGTTCCGCACATCGATATGCAGAATCGGGAATTTGTTTTAAAACCTTTGGCGGAAATAGCTGGAAACAAATGGCATCCGGTTCTCAGAAAGACAGTAAATCAGCTTTATCAACAGTTAAAAGAGAGAGAACAGTAAAAACAGGCAGAGTTGTGAGAGTAGAAGCAACTCTGTCTTTTTTCTTATAGGTTGGATATCGGAAGGTTTTTTTTGTCGGATATGATATAATAAGTTGCAGAAAAAAGGAAAACCGGGGGGATTTTCGATGGAACGACTGGATCAACAGTTTCAGTTTATACTGGAAATGGATAAGGAAAAGAAAATTACAAGACAAACGTATCATCTAGATGCGGAAACCTTTGAAAATGATTCTGAGCACGCATGGCATGCGGCCCTGATGACTATTCTTTTGAGTGAGTATGCAAATGAGGAGATTGATGTCTTAAAGACGGTTACGATGCTTTTAATTCATGATATTGTGGAAATTGATGCGGGAGATACCTATGCATATGATGAAGCGGGAATTTCCACGCAGGCGGACCGGGAGTCAAAGGCTGCAGAACGTATTTACGGGTTGCTCCCAAGTGATCAGGGAGACAGACTGCTGGAGTTGTGGAAAGAGTTTGAAGCAGGAAAAACAGCAGAGGCAAAATTTGCGAAAGTCATGGATCGTATTCAGCCGATTATGCTGAATGCGGCAACTGGCGGGAAGGCCTGGAAAGAACATGAGGTGAAGTTATCCCAAATATGGAAGCGCAATGAGAAAACGCCGGAAGGTTCCGCACAGCTGTGGGATTATGCAAAGGAACATTTTATTTTTCCTTATGTAGAAAAGGGAAAAATTACGGATGACTGCAACGATGAAAAAAAGAGATAAATTCAGAAATAAAATAAAGTACCATACTAATACGGTATAACCAGAAAGCGGATCCGGACAGTTTGAGAGAAAATTGTCCGAATCCGCTTTTATTTATAAAAAAATAGGGAAGAGTAAGAAACCGTACAGTCGTTTATTTTTACGAATGAGGTGAGAGCCAGGCATCTTTTAAAAGAAGGACCCCCTTTTTGATCTGGTCATAATTTAAAGCGCCGAAACCGAGAAGAACCTTACTTTGATGTTCTCGCGGGACTTTTCCGGCAAAGTAAGGAGAAATCGGATATACTTTGACGCCGACTTTTTTAGCCCGGAGGCACATTTCTGTTTCGGTTAGACCGTTGTTTAACTGTACCGGAAGGTAAAGACCGGCACGTTCACTGGAAATGGTTAGTGTATCACCGAAAACAGAAAGTTCGGAGACCAGTTCCTGACAGCGTGTGCGATAAAGTTTTCGCATTTTATTCAGATGGGTTTCAAAGTGACCTGAGATAATGAATTCCCTCAGAACCAACTGATCGAAACGGGAAACCGCAGACTGAAAATAGATATATTGTTTTAAATAAATTTTTAAAAGAGGCATTGGGAGAACCATATAACTGATTCTGAGAGCCGGTGCGATCGACTTGGAAAAGGTTCCGAGATAGATTACCCGACCGTTCCGGTCAAGACTCTGCAGAGCGGGAACCGGTCTGGAATTGTAACGAAACTCACTGTCATAATCGTCTTCGATAATATAGCGGTTGTCACCCTCCTGGGACCAGTTTAACAATTCGATTCTTCTGCTGACAGGCATTGTAATACCGAGCGGAAACTGGTGGGAAGGAGTGATGTAAACAGCAATATTGTCATACTGCATTAAAGGTTCCACCCGAAGGCCGTACTCATCCATGGAAAAGGAATGTACTTCATGTCCCATACGCTGAAAAAAATGCAGCGCTTTATGATAAACAGGATTTTCCATTCCGATGATGCACGCACTGTCTAAAATGTAGCTTAGCATTTGCAGGAGGTTGTCATTTCCTGCCCCGATAATGATTTGTTCTGCCGTACAGTTTACGCTGCGCGCCTGATAAAGATATTTGGCGATTGCCTGACGCAGTTTGTAGTCGCCCTGCGGAGGTGCACTGGCCAATAGATCCGGATCATATTCATTGAAGCATTTTGTCATGGTTTTTCGCCAGGCCTGAAATGGAAACTTATCTCTTGCCACATCGTTGATAGCAAAATCGATCAGAGGCTTTTCCGGTTTGATTAAAATCGGCTGTTTTTCTTCTACGGTATTGTTCTGGATCAATTCATCCAGATGACAAACATAGAATCCGCTTTGCGGTTTGGAAAGCAGAAACCCCTCGGATACGAGCTGACTGTATGCGGCACTGACTGTGTTTACACTGATACTTAACTGGGAAGCAAGCTGACGCTTTGAAGGGAGTCGCTCATTTTCGGAAAGAGTTCCGGACCGGATCTGTTTTTTGATCTGCTGATAAATTTGGAGATAGAGTGGTTCTCCGGTTTCTTTTAGTTCAATATGAAGCATGTTTATCACCAACTGATACTATAATATTTTTAAAAATTGATACTTTCAATAAGTTCACCCTGATATTATTATATGTATATGAACTGAGTCAGTCAAGAATCAAAAAATTACAGAAAAAGAAGGTATCACTCATGAATCGTTCCACAAAAGACATTGTTATTGCAGGTTTATCTATTGCGCTTGTATTTGCCGCAACTTTCATTAATATACACCTGCCGATCGGACAGGGCGGATTAATTCATTTAGGCAATGTTCCATTATTTTTAGTCGCTATTATTTTTGGTAAAAAAATCGGTGCACTGGCCGGTGCATTCGGAATGGGTTTATTTGACTTAATGGGCGGATGGTCTCCATGGGCTCCTGCAACATTCATTATTGTTGGTTGCATGGGTTATGTGGTAGGTGCAATCGCTGAAAAGAAAGATAATCTCGGCGGATATGCAATTGCAATCATCGTGGCTTGTGCAATTAAAGTGGCAGGTTATTATGTAGCAGAAGCACTGATTTACGGAAACTGGGTACAGCCGGTTATGTCTATCCCGGGCAACCTGGTTCAGATTGGTGTTGCAGCATTGATCGTACTGCCAACCGTAGGTGTTCTGAAAAAAGCAATGAAAAACGTATAAGAAAGAAATGTTCAGGAAGATGCAGAGAATCTGAAAGTAGGATTCTCTACATCTTTTCCTGCTATAGAGAAAACATATGGAAGGAAGTGTAGTGAAACAGGAATCCCGAACGGGAACAAAGCTGTTTCAGAATTATGAAAAAAATTATGACTCCTGGACCAACACAGGTTCGAGAAAATGTAAGAATGGCAAGAAGTACCGTAACAACAAACCCGGATTTGGATCTGGAATTTTATGAATTTTATAAAGAAACCTGTGAACTGCTTTCCGAATTGTTACATACAAAAAATCGCAGTTACATTATGAGTGGAGAAGGTATTCTGGGTCTGGAAGCCGCATGTGCATCTTTAACAGAACCCGGAGATAAGGTACTCATTTTAGATAATGGGATTTTTGGTCGGGGCTTTGCAGACTTTGTTAAAATTTACGGCGGAGAACCGGTCTTATATACTGCGGATTATCACAAGGATTTTGATGTGGATACCCTGGAAGCGTGGCTGGAAAATAATCGTGATTTTAAATATGCAACCGTAGTACATTGCGATACTCCAAGCGGCGTACAGAACCCGATTGAAAAAATTTGTCCGCTTTTAAAGAAATACGGGATTTTAACAGTTGTGGATGCTGTTGCAAGTATGTTTGGAGTAGATATCAACGTGGATGAATGCCAGGCGGATATCATTTGCGGCGGTTCTCAAAAAGCATTGTCCGCACCGGTCGGTCTGACAATGGTATGTGTCAGTGATGATGCTATAAAGGCAATGGAAGAAAGAAAGGTACCAATCGCTTCCTTCTATGCAAATCTGTTGACTTTCCGTGATTACTATAAAAATAAATGGTTCCCATATACAATGCCGATCAGTGATATCTACGGATTGCGTCAGGCATTGGAAAACGTAAAGGCGGATAAAGAAATTCATGAACGTCATCAGAAAATTGCAGCAGCAGTAAGAACGGCTGTAAAAGAAGCAGGTCTGGAACTTTATTTGGAAGACGGATATTGTGCAACAGTTACAGTTGTGAAGGTACCGGACGGTATTTTATGTGCAGATATTCTGGAATTGATGGATAAAAAATATAAAGTTATGATTGCAGGAAGTTTCGATGTCTTAGCAGGAAAAGTATTCCGTCTGGGACATATGGGTGAAAATTCCAATGTATCGGATGTTGTCTTGATGCTGAATGCATTAGACTGCACATTGCGGGATTTGAAATACCCACTGAAGGCTTCTATGAAAGAAGTTTTTGAACGGGAAATTTATGCATAGGGACCAATCTTCAAATATTGAAGGTAGAATATAAAAAATAATGAGCGGCAACGGATTCCGGGAGGGATTCGTTGCTGTTTCATTTTGTTTCAAAATGGAAACAGAGGCAGGGAAGAGAAAACTGTACGAAGAAAATCAAAAATAATGAAAGAAAAATCAGAATTCCATTATATAGAATAATTTTATACGAAATAAGAAATTATTATATAAAATCATTTTTTTTACCTTGAAAATTCGATATAATATAAGGATAGGGTTGTTTCGCAGAAGGAGAAGTAATCTCTTTGTTTTCTGCATGAATTGACTTTAAAAAGGAATTATTTTGATTGTTTTTTGCAAAATCACAGAAATATCATCAGAAAAAAAGAGAAAAAAATATTTTTTTCGGTTGCAAAAGGACAGTATTTTGCAAAAAAATAAATATTTGAAAAGGGGAATGGATGTGGCGAAGACAAAAGCAAAGACCGTTTTCTTTTGTCAGGAGTGCGGATATGAAAGCGCCAAATGGTTGGGAAAATGTCCCGGCTGTGGAAACTGGAATACCTTTGTGGAAGAAACAGTATCCCAGCAAAAAACAGAAACGGCACATCTGAGACCTGCCAGTACACCGGTAGCATTGAAGGATATTACATTTGATGATACAAGTCGAATCAATACAGGGATAGAAGAACTTGACCGGGTACTGGGCGGAGGAATGGTTCCGGGGGCGTTAATGCTTTTAGCCGGAGATCCCGGTATCGGAAAATCCACGTTAACGATGCAGTTGACAGGAACGATTCAGATTTCCGATCCGATTCTTTATGTATCAGGGGAAGAATCCCGTCAACAGTTAAAAATGCGTGCCCACCGTCTTGGGGTGGATAATGGGAATCTTTTAATTTTGACGGAAAATAATTTGGAGACAATCGAGCACCAGATTGACAAACTCCACCCGGGCTTATTAATTTTGGACTCGATACAAACGGTGTATTTGCCGGAACTTTCATCGGCACCGGGCAGTGTCAGTCAATTGCGAGAATGTACTGGAAGAATTATGCAGTGGGCAAAAGGGATGGGTGTTTCTGTTATTGTGGTCGGACACGTAACAAAAGACGGATCCGTGGCAGGCCCGCGTGTATTGGAACATATGGTGGATACGGTACTGTTTTTTGAGGGAGAGCGGCATAATCATTTTCGGATTTTGCGTGCTTTAAAAAATCGGTTTGGTTCCACGAATGAAATCGGCGTGTTTGAGATGCAGGAAGACGGTCTGCAGGAAATACACAATCCATCGGAAATTTTTCTTTCCGAACGTCCGGAGGGTGCAGTCGGTTCTGTAGTAGTGCCTTGTATGGAAGGCAGCCGAACTGTACTGGTCGAACTGCAGGCACTGGTTGCAGGGAGTCCGTACGGACAGCCGAGGCGGATGACAAACGGTGTGGAATATAACCGAACGGCAATGCTGCTGGCTGTTTTAGAAAAGAAACTCAGGCTTCCGATCGGCAATCAGGATGTGTATCTGAATGTGGTTGGCGGTTTGAAAGTGGAAGAGCCGGCAATTGATTTGGGGATCGTGGTGGCATTGGTTTCCAGCATGCAGAATCGTGCGATTGCCAGTGATGTCGTGATTATCGGTGAAGTTGGATTAACCGGCGAGGTACGTATGGTTAATTATTTGGATAAGCGTTTAATGGAAGCAGAAAAATTAGGCTTCCGGTTGGCCGTTGTTCCGGAAGGAAATTTAAAAAAGGATCGGTCTTATCCATTGGAAGTACGAGGCGTAAGAAATGTATCGGACGCATTACAAGTGATATTAGGAGGAGCGTAAATGGAACGAATCTCTGGAAAAAAGAAAGAATTACTGAATCTGTTGAAAAAAATTGCACCTGGGACACCGCTTCGGGAAGGTTTAGATAATGTACTTCGTGCAAAGACAGGCGGTCTGATTGTATTAACAGATAATGAAACAATTGAAGATATGGTAACCGGCGGTTTTATTTTAGATTGCCCGTATTCTCCTGCAAGTCTGTATGAACTTGCAAAGATGGACGGTGCGATTATTTTAAACCGGGATGCCACAAGAATTTTAAGAGCGAATGCACACTTGAATCCGGATTCCAGTGTACCTTCTTCGGAAACGGGAATTCGTCACCGCACTTCCGAAAAAGTGGCTCGCCAGATTGATGACCTGGTTGTTTGTATTTCTCAGAGAAGAAACGTGATTACTTTATTTAAAGGTGATATTAAATATTACGTAAAAGAAAGCAACATTCTGGTTGGAATGGCCAATCAGGCGGTTCAGACTCTGGATAAGTATAAAACCGTTCTGGATAAGGCACTTAACAGTTTGAGTGTACTGGAATATGACGGGATGGTTTCGGTTACGGACGTTGCAAAAGTGCTTCAGCGTGCGGAAATGTTTGCCCGTGTGGAAGAAGAATTAAGCAAGTATATCAGTGAACTCGGGACAGAAGGTCGTCTGATTCAAATGCAGGTGGAGGAACTGATTGCCAATGTTGAACGGGATGAAGAGCGTACAATTCGCGACTATGAAAACTGGGGAGGACAGAAAGATGTGGAAGAGATTCTTGTCCGTCTGCGTAATCTGAAAGCGGAAGATCTGCTGCATCTTGAAATCTTTGCAAGAGAACTCGGTTATGAAATCGGGAAAGAACAGGATAATATTCTGGTTACAAGAGGTTATCGTCTGTTAAGCCGGATTCCGAGACTCCCTGCTGGTGTTATTCAGAATATGATTCAATATTTCGGCTCTTTCACAATGATTCAGCAGGCAACCGTAGAGGAGCTTGATGAAGTAGAAGGAATCGGGGAAACCAGAGCAAAAACCATTAAGGACGGTCTGAAGCGTATGCGTGACCAGATTTATATGGAATTCCACTGGATTTAAACAGAAGTTCATAAATTTTGTTATTGTTTCTTAAATTAGTTTTGATAAAATAGAATCAGCAGAGGAGGTGAAAAGAAATGAAAGATAAGATTTTTAGAAGAGTTGTTCAGGCGCTGATCACATTGGCCGGTGTTGCGGTCATTCTGTATATTCTGCCGTTTGTAACGATCCAGTTACGCGAACAGCTCGCATGGTCCGCACGCAGTATATTTATTCTGCAGGTGGTTGTATTAATCGTAGCAACATTGTTTTGCTGGCTTATCTCAGCCCCGATTTTAAACAAAATGATAGTATTGACAAAGTGGATTGAAGGAAAATTACAGAAGATGTCTACTCAGGATTTAGTGAGTAGTGCAGTTGGTTTGATTATCGGTCTTATAGTGGCATTTTTTATAGGGAATGCTTTGTCACTGTTACCATTAATTGGTCCGTATATGCCGGTACTGACCAGTATCATTTTCGGGTATTTGGGAATCAGTCTTGCTGTTAGAAAACGTGAGGAATTTCTGAGCTTTTTTGCAGGATTGAATAAAGAAAACGGAAAACCGCACGGAAAAGGAAAAACAAGAACTTCCGGAAACTGTAACATGCCGAAGGTTTTGGATACCAGTGTAATTATTGATGGACGAATTGCGGATATCTGTAAAACAGGTTTCGTGGAAGGTCCGTTAATCATTCCAAACTTTGTTCTGGAAGAACTCCGTCATATTGCGGATTCCTCCGATGCGCTGAAAAGAGCAAAAGGAAGACGCGGTTTGGATATTTTAAATATTATCCGTAAAGAATTGGATATTGAAGTTGAAATTTCAAATCAGGACTACGATGACATCGCCGAAGTGGATGACAAACTGGTAAGACTTGCACAGGAGCTGACCGGGTGTGTTGTGACCAATGACTATAATTTAAATAAAGTTGCCACATTGCAGGGCGTTGTGGTTTTAAATATTAATGAATTGGCCAATGCTATCAAGCCGGTTGTTTTACCGGGAGAAAAGATGGTAGTTACTGTTGTAAAAGACGGGAAAGAACACAATCAGGGCGTCGCTTATTTGGATGACGGTACCATGATTGTTGTAGAAAATGGTCGTCGCTTTATCGGTGAACAGATTGAAGTGGAAGTAACAAGTGTAATTCAGACAAATGCGGGTCGAATGATTTTTGTTCGCCCGGTATGAGGATAGAATTCGTTCTGTCGGAATAAACACAAAGGGGAGGTGCTGTGAAGGATTCTGTCCCGAAAATGGATCGGGATCCCTTACGGCAACTCTTTTTTCTGTATAGGAAGGGTGTGTCAACGATTTCGAATGATGCAATTATTTTGGCAGCCGGCTCCGGAACAAGAATGAAAGCGGGAAAAAACAAACTTTTTCTGGAACTTTCAGGCAAGACGGTACTGGAACATACAATAGAAGCATTTGAGTCAAGCGACAGCATTGACGGAATTGTTCTGGTTGCCAAAAAAGAAGAACGGGAATGGGTTGAAAAATTGGTTTCCGAAAGATCCTATCATAAAATTATCTCTACGGTGAACGGCGGAAAAGAACGACAGGATTCGGTTCTGTGTGGGCTGCAGGCCTTGCCTGAAAGCTGTGAACGGGTACTGATTCATGACGGTGCAAGACCGTTTGTGACCGATGCATTACTGAGAGCGCTTTTAGATGCGCTCAAAGTTGATTGCGGAACGGTAGCAGGAGTTCCCGCGAAAGATACCATTAAGCGTGTCAATGCCGACGGGATGGTGGTGGAAACACTGGTCAGAAGTGAACTCTGGCAGATGCAAACACCGCAGTGTTTTTATAAGGAGCCGATTTTAAAATGTTATCTGGATGCGGATCGTGAAGGATTTCGCGGGACAGATGACGCATCTCTTGCGGAACACTATGGTATGGATGTAAAGATTATTCGTTCTCACTATGAGAATATTAAGCTGACAACACCGGAAGATCTTGATCTTGCTGAGGTCTTTTTAAAACGAATGGAAAGGTAGGATGCTGTATGAGAGTTGGGATGGGATATGATGTTCACCGGCTGGTGGAAGACCGTAAACTGATTCTGGGCGGCGTAGAGGTTCCGTATGAAAAAGGCTTACTGGGACACTCGGATGCCGATGTGTTGGTTCATGCCGTTATGGATGCTTTGTTAGGTGCAGCAGGGCTGGGAGATATCGGAAGACATTTTCCGGACAATGATGACCAGTATAAAGGAATTTCCAGCATGATTTTGTTAGAAAAAGTCATGGAACGGTTGACAGAAGCAGGCTATATGGTAAATAATATTGATGTTACTGTTGTAGCGCAGCGTCCGAAACTTGCGGGATTTATCCCGAAAATGCAGGAAAACCTGGCGGAAGCTATGCACGTTTCGCAAAATGCGGTTAATGTGAAAGCAACCACAACAGAAAAACTTGGATTTGAAGGGGAAGGACTCGGGATTTCTGCCTATGCAATCTGCTCCCTGGATGAAAAATAAAATCCGGATGCAGAATCGTGACGTTTAAAATAATATATTGGAAAAATGATTTGGAGGAATGAATTGTGGAAACATACAGAGTGCGTTTTGCACCAAGTCCAACAGGCCCGTTACATATTGGCGGAGCTCGTTCAGCATTATTTAACTATTTACTGGCACGCAAAAGTGGCGGTCAGTTTGTTGTAAGAATTGAAGATACCGACCTGGAACGCTCCAGTAAAGAATCTGAAGTAAATATTTTTGAATCCTTAAACTGGCTGGGTCTGGATGCGGATGAATCCGTTCAGGTTGGTGGTGACTTCGGTCCGTACCGTCAGACAGAACGACTGGATATTTATAAAAAATATGCAGATCAGCTCTTAGCAGAAGGAAAAGCATACTATTGTTTCTGTACGGAAGAAGAAATTGAAAAAGAACGTGCAGAAGCAATGGAAAAAGGCGAAATGCCTATTTACAGCGGTAAATGCTATCATTTAAGTAAAGAAGAAGCAGAACAAAGACTGGCTGCAGGTGAAAAAGCAGTTGTTCGTTTACATGTTCCTGAAGGGGAAAAACTGGTTGTAGACGATGCTGTTCGCGGCGTGGTTACTTTTGAATCCGACGGGGTCGGCGACTTTGTTATTGTAAAATCCGACGGAATTCCAACTTATAACTTTGCTGTTGTAGTTGATGACCATCTGATGCAGATCAGTCATGTTATTCGTGCGGAAGAACATTTATCCAACACCCCGCGTCAGATTGCAGTATATAATGCACTGGGATGGGATGTTCCTAAATTTGCACATATCTCCTTAATTTTAGGGGAAGACCGTAAAAAAATGAGCAAACGCCACGGTGCAACCAGTGTTACCCAGTATGAAAAAATGGGTTATTTGCCGGAAGCAGTCTTTAACTTCCTGGCTCTTTTAGGGTGGTCCGCAGGTGATAAAGACGAAATCATGACCAAAGAAGAAATTATCGAAAACTTTGATCTGGGTGCGGTATCTAAGAGCCCTGCTGTTTTTGACATGGAAAAACTGAAATGGTTAAACGGTCATTACATCCGCGAATGCTCCATCGAACGTCTGGTAGATTTAGCAATTCCTTTCTTACAGGAAGCAGATTATTTACCGGAAACCGTAACAGAAGAACAGAAAGCATGGGTTGCATTAATTATGCAGGCTCTGCAGGAAAAAATTCATACTATTCATGATATTTTAGATTTCATGCCTTTATTTGTCGGCGAAGATATTGTAATTGAAGATGAAGAAGCAAAAGCGGTACTGGCGGAAGAAACTGTTCCAACCGTTATTGCGGCATTCAAACAGAAACTGGCAGAACTGCCGGAATGGAATGCACCGGATGTGAAGAAAATCTTCAAAGCAATCAGCAAAGAAACCGGCCTGAAAGGGAAACAGGTATTTATGCCGATTCGTATCGCATTAACCGGTCAGATGCACGGTCCGGATCTGCACTTTATCATTCCGGTAATGGGTCCTGAACTGGTAGAAAAACGTCTGAAAAAAACAGTTAATATGTAATGCGGCGAGAAACTTTTTCTTGACAAAAGATAGGTAAATTGCATACAATACAATTGATCCATAAAAAAAAGAATATAAAAAACGTAGACTGAGTAGAGTAGTTTTGTGGGAAGCAACAGAGAAGATCTGTCATTGGCTGAAAACAGATCCGGCGGAAGATGAAATGAAGTGCACTCAGGAGTTGAATTGCGGAACGGTAGGTAATGGTATCCAGTATGCAATTCCGGCGGGCACCGTTAACAGCTTTTGAGATCGATCTGTTTTTTAACGGATTGATAATTAGAGTGGAACCACGGTTGAACGTCTCTATAGAGATGTTCAACCTTTTTTTGTACGATTATTCAATTTACAGGGAGGATTGCTATGTTTGAACAGATGCGTGAAGATATTCAGGTTGTTTTTGAGCGAGATCCGGCAGCAAAAACCAGAGTAGAGGTATTTTTAAATTATCCGGGTCTGCACGCTATTTGGATTCAGAGAGGTATTACCCATAAGTTATATCAGAAGAAGCACTATGTGATCGCCAGATTTATTTCACAGGTTGCACGCTTTTTTACACAGGTTGAAATTCATCCGGGTGCAAAATTAGGCCATCGTTTGTTTATTGACCATGGTGCGGGAATTGTAATCGGGGAAACTGCGGAAATCGGTAATGATGTAACACTTTATCAGGGGGTTACCCTGGGCGGGACAGGGAAGGAAGACGGGAAACGACATCCGACCATTGGAAACGATGTGGTAGTCGGAGCCGGTGCAAAAGTACTGGGTTCCTTCACAGTAGGAAATAACGTAAAAATCGGAGCGGGATCTGTTGTGTTAAAACCGGTTCCGGATAACTGCACAGTTGTAGGGATTCCGGGCAGAGTGGTTGCGAAGGACGGCCAGAGTCTGAAACATGATGCACAGTTAAAAGCAAAACATCAGGCCGATTTGGAACACGATAAACTTCCGGACCCTGTAGCAGATACATTGGAATGCATGAGAACAAGAATTATGAACTTAGAAGAAAAGATTAAGCACTGGGAGGAAAATCGCAATGAATAAGCCAATTATGGTGTATAACACATTGAACAACAAAAAGATGGAATTCAAACCGCTGGAAGAAGGAAAAGTAAAGATGTATGTATGCGGTCCAACAACCTACAATTACATTCATCTTGGAAATGCACGCCCGATTGTTGTGTTTGATACCATTCGTCGTTATCTGACATATTGCGGATATGAAGTGACTTATATTCAGAACTTCACAGATGTGGATGATAAAATTATTAAACGGTCTCATGAGGAAAATGATGAACCGTTAAAACTGGCTGCACGTTACATTGATGAATTCTTTAAAGATATCAATGCCCTGCATGTTATGCCGGCTACAAAATATCCAAAAGTAAGCGAAAATATGCAGGAAATTATTCAGTTTGTACAGGATATCATTGATAAAGGATATGGGTATGAACTGGATGGAGACGTATATTTTTCCGTTAGAAAATACAAAGATTACGGACAGCTTTCCGGTCGTAATCTGGATGACATGCAGGCAGGTGCTCGTGTGGATGTTGATACCAGAAAACAGGATCCGATGGATTTTGCGCTTTGGAAAAGTGCAAAACCGGGAGAACCTGCATGGGATAGCCCATGGGGAAAAGGTCGTCCGGGCTGGCACATCGAATGCTCTGCAATGAGCCGTAAGTATTTAGGGGATCAGTTCGATATTCACGGTGGCGGACAGGATTTAATTTTCCCGCATCATGAAAACGAAATGGCGCAGACCGGTTGCCTGACGAATAAACCAATGGCAAGATACTGGCTCCACAACGGATTTATTACAATCAATTCCGAAAAAATGTCTAAGTCTTTGGGGAACTTCTTCTTATTACGTGACATTCTGGATAAATTTGACTGTGATACGGTTCGTTTTTATCTGTTAAGTGTACAGTATCGTAGTCCTCTGGATTTTGATGATGAAAAACTGCAGGTTGCAAAAAAAGGTCTGGAACGTTTGAAAAACTGCTATACCGGAATGATGAACGGACTGAAGGTGGCATCTGCTGAAGACACCGAAGCAGGTAAAAAACTGGTAGAAGCAGTGGCAAAAGTGGAAGAAGCTTTCCAGGATGCGATGAATGATGATTTCAATACAGCACTTGCAAGTGCTGCACTCTTTGACATGGCAAGAGAAATCAATACGTATCTGAAAGAAGATGTATTAGACCGCAACGCACTTCAGAAAGCTTGCGATACCTTTAATACCTTATTGGGGATTATGGGGCTTGATTTTGCACTTACAGCGCCTCAGAATGACGGCCTGGTTGATGATCTGATGGCTCTTCTGATTGATTTGAGAAAACAGGCCAGAGCAGATAAAAACTATGCAATGGCTGATCAGATTCGCAATCAGCTGGCAGAAATCGGTGTTGTTCTGGAAGACGGAAAACAGGGTACTACCTGGAAAAGAAAATAACAGCCTGATTTAGGGAAAATGAGATGGCGCTTTGGCGTCATCTCATTTTTTATTGGAAAAAAGTAAAAAAAAATCAGTTCACAGAAACTGGTTCTGTGAACTGATTTAAGATATCATTAAGGATTTGGTTTCAGTACTTCGTCCGGAATTTCGCCACCGTTTTGATCATCCGGTTTTGGTGGAAGCGGAGGGTTATCCGGTTCCGATGGATTATCATTTTCTGAAGGGTTATCCGGTTCAGGTGTTTCGTTATCTTCCGGAGGTGTTTCCGTTTTGGTACCGAAACTTACAACATTGGAAACGCTGACCTGCGTGGAAGACGATGCATGAACTGCGATAACTTTATAGTAGTTCGTTGCACCGGCAACCGGAGAAGAATCAGTGAAACTGTTTCCGGTTGTTGTAGTCAACACGGTTCCACCACTGAAATCAGCTGATGTGGAACGCATTACTTCATAAGAAATGTCATCGCCTTTTGCGGAGGACCAGGTTAAATGAACAGATGTCAGATTTCCTGAACTGTCGTGCTGCCCGTTTCCGGAAAGGGTCAGGGATGATGCGCCGCCGTGTCGGTGCATTTCACATTCTGTTCGCATTTCCAGTTCCGCATCTTTCGGCACGGCACCTGCAATTGGAACCCATGGATGATGTCTTACAAGTGCAACGGCTTTTTTAGCAGGTTCTGGGCAATTTGGACCCATTTTCTGTCCGCTGACAGGGCAAACATCAACGACTTTCCATACGTCAGATACTTTTTTCGGTACGTGTTTGGAATTAAACAGTTCATTCTGAACAAACTGAGCAGGGGTTAAACTGCTTGGTCTCATACCGGATTTGGTATCAATTGCAACACTGGTGATTCCGCCAGGAGATTTAAAGCTTTCAGCAGGAAGACCCTGGTGAATGCCGTTCATAACTTTACTGAAGATAGGAGCGCAAACAGTACCCCCGAATACATTGTTCCCAAGTTTCTTCGGTGTATCGTAGCCCATCCAGACAATTCCTACATAATGTTTGGTATATCCGGCAAACCAGGCATCCTTGTTATCAGAGGTTGTCCCTGTTTTACCGGCAGTCTGATGACCACTGACTTTTGCACGGGAACCTGTCCCGATACTTGCGGCGTCTGTCAGGCAGCTGGTCAACAGATAAGCACTCTGCGGACTCATAATCGCTTCTTTTTCAGATTTGTGTTTCCAGATAGTTTTGTCTTTCTGGTTGGTAATTTCGGTAATACAATAAGGTTTGTTGTAAATCCCTTCGTTCGCAAATGTGCCGTAGGCACCGGCCATTTCCAAAGGAGAAACACCGGTTGTCAGACCGCCTAATGCGGTAGATAAGTTCCGGTCGGAATCTGTCATTTTGGAGAAGTCCATCTGTTTCGCGAATTTGTAACAACGGTCAATACCGGTCATATCCATGGTTTTAACCGCAACAACGTTTAAGGAAGAAGTAATCCCTTTACGCAGTGTTACCAGACCATTGTAGGATCTGCTGCTGTTTTTGAATACATGACCGTTATAATTTTTCGGATAGTCGTCTACAACGGTACCAGGGCCGTAACCTGCTTCAAAGGCCGGAGCATATACAGCAACCGGTTTGAAAGAGGAACCAGGCTGACGGAAGGACTGGGTGGCACGGTTTAATTCACGAGCCGCTTTCTGATGTCGTCCGCCGACAATACCACGAACAGCGCCGTCTTCCGGGTCAGATACAACCATTGCGGACTGTACCGTTGGATTTGGGAAGTTAGCGTCATTGTTGTATACGGTTTCCATCTGTTTCTGTACATCAGGATCCATTGTGGTATGAATTACATAACCACCGGTATAAAGTGCTTTAGTATCTTCTTCTTCTAATTCCAAAACATCGATTGCTTCATTTACAACATGGTCGATGAAGGACTGGTTTTCGAGACTTCCGCTGGTTTCTTTTGCGGTTACACGAACTTCAGAAAGCTGAAGAGGCTGAGCCTTGTAGGTTTCTGCTTCTTCTTTTGTGATAAATTCACAATCAGCCATCTGATCTAAAACCAGGTTTCTTCTTTTCAGAGAATTATCCGGGTTTCCGATCGGTGACCATTTTGCAGGGTTCTGAATACAGCCTGCAAGTGTTGCTGCTTCCGGAACCGTTAATTCACTGGCATGTTTTGCAAAGAAGTACTCGGAAGCAGATTCGATACCGTATGCGCCGCCGCCGTAATAAGCACGGTTCATATAGTGAGTAATGATTTCATCTTTGGTGAAATGCTGTTCCGCTTTGACTGCCAATACAGCTTCTTTGGCTTTTCTTGTGTAAGATTTTTCTGTACGATCTAAGAAGACAAGACCGACTAACTGCTGGGTGATGGTACTGCCGCCCTGAACAATTCCGCCTGCTTTTACATTGGCGAACATTGCACCCGCAATACGGATCGGATCCACACCGTGATGAGAGCGGAATCTCTGGTCTTCAATAGCAATCAGTGCATTGACGGCCTGAGGTGCAATCTGATCATAGGAAACAGGAACACGGTTTTCTTCGGCATGCAGTTTACCGATTTGGTCACCGTTTTTGTCCAAAATTACACTGGTGACAGAGTAATTGTCCAAATCCACATCGTCAAAATCAGGCATATTATTGGAAACGCTTGCCCAGACGCCTGCAAAGATACCGCAGCCGATAATTGCAAAGACAAGTATCACTGCCAATATGATTCGGGCCCAGTGGACTTTGTATTTTGATTTCTTTTTCAAATGAGAAGGATTTTCCCTTCTACCGTTTTCAGCCATAAAAAGACCTCCTTATTAATCGTTCATTATTATAGCACACATACAGTAAATAGGCAAAACTTTTAGCTATATTTTGGTGCGTATAAGATATTAAAATAATCTACTGAAAGTAGCGAAAAAATAGGCTTTTTACCGGGATTAAAAGGGGAAAAACAGAAAAAGAAAAGAACAAAAAGAAACGTGATAAAAGGGATGGGCGCGTATCTTTTAAGGGAAAAACGGAAACGGCGGAAAAAAAGAAACGGCGGAAAAGAAAAAAGGAGGGTATAAGTTATCCACATTGTGCAAAAAAGAACTATATTATAAAGAAGAAACTGGAATAAAAAATGTGTATAAGTGGTAATTTGAGAAAAAAACTGTGTAGTTTCTGTGGATAGATTGTGGAAAAGGTGGATAACTTTTGTGCATAAGTAAAATAGGACTGAGGATGAAATGTGAATAAGTGAGAAAATGATGTGGAGAAACAGAAAAAAATATGTAGAAAGAAAGACAACCGTACCAAAAAACAAAAGAAAAAAGCGGATCGCGGGGGACACCCGCAATCCGCTTTCAGAAATATAGTTAAATTAAATTGACCGATTCATCGTTAATAATTTTTTTCACAGTTCGCATGGAACACATTTTTCCGCACATCGTGCAGCTGTCCTGATGTTCCGGAACGGAGGACGCACGGTAACGTTTAGGTTTTTCGCTGTCCAAAGCCAGTTCAAACTGTTTATTCCAGTCAAGTGCCGTACGTGCCGCACTCATCTGATCGTCCCAGTCTCTTGCACCCGGAATATTTTTCGCAATGTCTCCGGCATGAGCTGCAATTTTAACAGCAATAATGCCTTCTTTCATATCATCCAGATCCGGCAGGCGCAGATGTTCCGCCGGGGTTACATAGCAGAGAAAATCCACACCGTGGGAAGCTGCAACCGCACCGCCGATGGCAGATGTGATATGGTCATAACCCGGTGCAATATCGGTCACCAGAGGCCCCAGTACATAGAACGGAGCATTGTGGCAGAGTTTTTTCTCTAAAAGAACATTGGCTTCAATTTCATTAATTGCCATGTGTCCCGGTCCTTCAATCATAACCTGTACATTACGTTCCCAGGCACGTTTTGTAAGTTCTCCTAAAATCATCAGTTCTTCAATCTGAATGTTATCGGTGGAGTCATGAATACAGCCCGGACGACATGCATCACCGAGACTCAGTGTGACGTCAAATTCTTCACAAATGTCAAGAATTTTATCGAACTGGGTATAAAGAGGGTTTTCTTTCTGATTCAGTTCCATCCATGCAAAGAGCAGAGAACCGCCGCGAGATACAATATGGGTCAGACGCTGGTTTGCTTTGATTTTATCGGCAATGCGTTTTACAATCCCACAGTGAACGGTTACAAAGTCAACTCCGTCTAAAGCGTGCTGACGAATTACACGGAGAAATTCATCTTCCGAAATATCTTTCAGATCTTTGTCTAAATAGCCGACAGCATCGTACATTGGAACAGAACCAATCATGGCAGGACTCATTTCCACAACTTTTTCGCGGAATTCTCTTGTTTTTCCGTAGTTGCTTAAATCCATAATCGCTTCGGTTTTCATTGCAATTGCGGTTTTTACTTTTTCCATTTCTTTTTCCAGGTCGTTGCAATCGCGGGAAATCCCGAGGTTAACGTTGATTTTGGTACGAAGACCCATACCGACGCCTTCAGGACTCAGACTTTTGTGACGTTTGTTTGCAGGGATTGCAATACTGCCTTCTGCAATACGGGAACGAAGCAGTTCAAGATCCATGTTTTCTTTTTCTGCAACAATTTCCATTTCAGGAGTAATAATTCCCTTTTTCGCAGCATCCATCTGTGTTGTGTAATTCAAAAAAATTCCCTCCCTAAAAAGTTACGATCGGAAACCGATAATAACAAACGGTTTCGGATTGCTTTTTCATAATAGCATTTTTAATTATTGTACTTTATTCATAGATGAATGAAAAGACTTTCTACTCAAATTATGCCTCTTATAAAATAATTATCTGTAAGGTATGTTAAGGATAAGAGAAATTCTCTTGCAAAACAAAACAGTTCCAGTATAATAAAAGGTAAATTTTTGAAAAAAATACCAACGGGAGGTTTTAACATTGAATTTCAGTGTTTCAAAAAAAGATTTGACGAAGGCAGGAATCTTATTGGTGATCTGCTTTTTACTTGTGGTATTTCATTTTGACTTATTTACAGAAAAAGATGGTCTGAAAGGAGAAGAAGTGGCGCTGGTAATGGCCTACATGCTGTTAGGCTGTTACATACAGAGTGTAAAAATAGAAATCACAAGGCCGGTTATTAATGGGATTGGTATCATTACATCGTTTTTAGTGGTTCCGTATATGATGGTTTATATTGTGGAGTATCTGTCCGGACAGTCGGCAGCTCTTCTGGCACATAATATTTTCTGGCTAAACTATTTCTGGTGTATGGCAGTTTATTTAGTGCTGTTTGTAATTACCAACCATTACCGACTTAGTATGTTAGTGGGTTCTTTGTTCATCTACAGTATAAGTGTTATGAACTTTTTTGTTCTGCAGTTTCGGGGAAACCCTCTGCAGATTGTGGACGCAATGAGTTTTGGGACAGCGGCGGACGTTGCAGGCAATTATGTATTGTCTGTAGAGTATGAGCTTATGGTAACCGGAGCATTTCTTTTTTTTCTGCTTTCATTGGTTTGTATTCCGTCTTTTCATCATAAGAGAAGAGAATTTCGTACAATCGCTTCTTCACTGATTCTTATGATGTTCATTTTCGTGGCAGGCAAACAGTTTTACACAGAGGAAGTCTGGTTGCAGAATAATCTGGAAATGAATTTCTGGAATCCTTTGCAGGGATATCATGAAAACGGAACGGCACTTTCGCTGGCGATGAGCGGAAAATATATGTTTCCGGATAAACCGGAAGGATATAAGCCACAAAAAGCGAAAACAATTGTAGAGAAATACACAAAAGATACACCGCCGAGCGTGAAAAAAGCGAATCAGGTGGCTGTTTCCGAAACGAATGCGGCAAGACAGGGAGAACCGGTTGGAATCTTAAAAGAAAAACCGAATGTCATTGCGATCATGAACGAATCGTTTGCCGACTTAAGCGTACAGGGTGATTTTGAAACCAGTGTTCCGTATATGAAAAACTTTTATTCTCTGAAGGAGAATACCGTTCGCGGAAATCTTTCTGTCAGTGTCTTCGGGGGAGGAACCTGCAATTCCGAATTTGAATTTCTGACCGGTCTGACGACATCGTTTTTACCGAATGGCGCCATGGCTTATCAGCAGTATGTTTATGATGATTTGCACAGTCTTGCAACAATCTACAAGGAACAGGGGTATCGTCCGATTGCATTCCATCCGGGAAAACCGGACAGCTGGAGACGTGATAAGGTTTATCCGTTGCTGGGATTTGAAGAATTTTATACGAAAAAAGATATGAAAGATCCGGAGTATATGCGCGGGGCATATGTTACGGACCAGTGTGACTATCAGGAAATTATTAAACTGTATGAGGAAAACAAGAAAAAGACAGATGAGAAACTGTTCCTGTTCAATGTCACCATTCAAAACCACGGCGGGTACAGTCTGGACACCGTCGGAATCCCACAGTGGGTTGCATTAAAAGGAATGGAACGTTATCCGCAGACCGAGCAGTATCTGTCGATTATGAAAGCGTCCGATATGGCATTGAAAGAACTGATCACTTATTTTGAAGCGCAGGACGAACCGACCCTGATTGTTTTTTTCGGAGACCATCACCCAAGTGTGGAAACTGAATTTGAGGAGGAACTTTTTGGGAAGCCCCTGGGAAGTCTGTCTCTTGAAGAAGTGCAGAAACGTTATCAGGTGCCGTTTTTTATCTGGGCAAATTATGATATAGAAGAGGCGCATTATGACAATGTCAGTGCAAATTATTTGCCTTTACTGACATTAAAAGCCAGCGGTGCGGAACTGCCTCCGTATTATGAATATCTAGACAGTCTGATGGGACGTGTTCCGATGATGAACAGTCTTGGATATCAGGATTCGCTGGGAAAACACCATTATTATGAAGACGGTACAAAAGAACAGAACTGGATTGATGAGTACAAGGATGTTCAGTATAACGCATTGTTTGACCGGGAGAATCGGAAGGATGAGCTTTTTGAAGTAAATCATTCTGATTTTGGAAAAAGTGAAAAAACGGATCTGCAATCTGAAAAACAGTAAAATATTAAAGCGGGATCTGAAGATTCTTTTCTGGCAGAGGATACGGTTTTATTGATAAAACAATTTTTTTACAGAATCAAAAGAAAGGAAGTATGAGGTATGGCAAAAGTTTATTCCGTTTGTATCAGTGAACAAAGAGGACAATTAAAAAAGGAAATTCCGGTAGGAAATGTTATTGAAGGATTTGGACTGGAAAAAGATGGACATGGTGGAGACTGGAACAGACAGATCACCTGCCTCAATCTGGAAAGTCTTTTAAAATGTAATGAGGAAAATGACCTGAAGATGGGACCGGGGGATATGGCGGAAAACATCCTGATTGAAGGATTATCCGAGTTGAATCTGCAGCCGGGAGATGAGTTCCAGTTAGGGGATTCGGCTGTTTTGCGGGTCAGTCAGATCGGGAAACCGGACCACCCGAGTGTGGTTCTGCGTAATTTCGGTGTCAGTCTGTTGCCTTCGGAAGGATTGTTCTGTCGTGTGATTACGGGCGGAAAAATTCAAAAAGGTGATGTTGTTATTCGAAAATAGGAAGAGAAGGCCTGCCCGCAATTTCGATTGCAGGCAGGCCTTTTTGAGAAAACAGAAAAAGAAATTTTTTTTGTTTTTCCTGAAAACGGATGCACGTATAAGTGATTTTAATGGAGTATTAAAAATCAGCTGTGGTATAATAGAAATACATATGACCATATAGTGAGAAGGAGGTTTTCCCATTGAGTTATATCCGAGCAAATGAATTTACATTGCAGAATGAAACAGTGAAGTATATTTATCAAAATGCTCCTAAAATGGGGTATAGTGATGATGAAATAGAAGAATTTCTGGCGGCTTTTGACAGAAAATTTTTAAAACAGGTTTATGAAAAAGTAAAGGCGGAAGAACCGGATTCTATTGTAACCAAAGACCTGGATGCTTTTATTAACGGGCATGCATACGGTTACGGAACCAGATTCTGCCTCTTGCGTTATGGCAGATAAGGGCAGGTGTTAAGATGTTTTATGATTATGCAAAAGTCCATGTAAAAGCTGGTGACGGCGGAAACGGGATTGTAGCCTGGAGACGTGAAAAATACGTTCCGATGGGCGGTCCTGCAGGCGGAGACGGCGGAAACGGCGGCTCTATTATTTTGGTTGCGGATAACAACCTCAGAACCCTGATTGACTTCCGTTACAACACCCATTACAAAGCGGATCGAGGAAGACACGGTCAGGGAAGCAGCATGCATGGCAGCAGTGCGGAAGACAAAGTACTGCGCGTACCGGTTGGGACTGTCGTTCGCGATGCGGAAACAGAACAGATTCTGGCGGATTTGACAGAAGCCGGACAAAAGGTTGTCGTTGCCAAAGGGGGCAGAGGAGGACGTGGAAATACACACTTTGTAAGTTCCACTCACCGTGCGCCGACACTGGCGGAAAACGGCGATGCCGGGGAAGAAAGATGGATTACGCTGGAATTAAAACTTCTGGCGGATGTAGGTCTGGTTGGATTCCCGAACGTCGGAAAATCTACAATCATTTCTCATGTATCTGCGGCAAAGCCGAAAATTGCCGATTATCATTTTACGACGATTGTACCGAATCTCGGTATGGTAAAAGTGGATGAGGGCAGAAGCTTTGTTATGGCGGATATCCCGGGACTGATTGAAGGGGCTGCGGACGGAGCAGGCCTCGGACACAGATTTTTACGACATACAGAACGCACCAAAGTACTGGTACATGTACTGGATGTTTCAGGTTCTGAGGGCAGAGACCCATTGGAAGATTTTAAAGTTGTAAATCAGGAACTAGAAAAATACAACCCGGCACTGTTGAAGCGTCCGATGGTTATTGCGGCTAATAAAACCGACATTATGGGAGATGTCGATTATCTGGCGCAGATCAAGGAAAAGCTTCCGGATTATGAAATTTTCCCAATTTCAGCCGCAACCGGACAGGGACTGAAGCCACTGGTTTACCGATTGGCAGAACTGGTTGAACAGGTGGAACTGGAACCGGAAGAAATCACACCGGCTGAAGAAGTAAAAGTGACAAAAGTTCAAAAAGATGAAGTGAAATTTGTCATTGAACAGGACGAAGCCGGCGTTTATGTTGTATCCGGTCCGGAAATCGAACGGCACTGGAGAAGAACAAATTTTGCCAACGAAGACGCTGCATCAAGATTTTTACAGATCGTTGAGGCGATGGGCGTTGTAGATGCATTACGTGAAAAAGGCTGTAAAGATGGCGATAGTGTCAGAATTGTAGACGTGGAATTTGACTTTATGGACTAGTTTTGGGGGACAATGACTCATGAAGGAACTCTTGTTTTTTTTCCTTGGCGGTTTAGGGATGTTCCTGTTCTCTATGAAAGCAATGTCAGATGGTTTGCAGGCTTTAGCGGGTGACAAACTGAGAGACATTTTGGAGAAGGGGACAAAAACACCGATTCGAGGAATATTGACCGGGACGCTGGTTACCGGTCTGATTCAAAGCAGTGCGGCAACAACAGTATTGGCTATTGGGCTTGTTAACTCACGATTGATGACGTTAAGACAGGCGATCGGGGTTATCATGGGTGCGAATATCGGTACAACGGTAACCGCATATCTGATTGGTTTCAAATTATCCGATTATGCACTCCCAATTGTATTCGTAGGTGCTTTTTTACTGTTCTTCTGTAAAAAAGAACGTGGCATACATCTTGGGCAGGTCATTTTAGGTTTTGGTTTATTGTTCTATGGTATGGATGTTATGGGTCAGGGTCTGAAACCGCTTGCGGCTTCGCCAATGTTTACTGACCTGATGATAAGTGTAGAAGATAATGTATTTTTAGGTGTTCTGATGGGTGCAATCCTGACGGCTGTTGTACAGAGTTCCAGTGCAACAATCGGGATTATGCAGGAATTGGCTTATCAGGGCGTTATGAGTTACGGTCAGGTTGTTCCTCTTCTGTTCGGTAGTAATATCGGTACAACAGTTACTGCGCTTTTAGCAGGGTTGGGAACTTCTGTGAATGCGAAACGTGCATCAATTGTAAACTTGATGTTTAACACCATAGGGACCTTTATTTTCCTTCCGCTGTTTATTTTCGGAATTTTCCCGGTTCTTGTTGAGACGATTACCAACGTCATGACCGGCGGTGGCTGGGAGACTATGAATGTTAAAATGCAGATTGCACAGACACACGGGATGTTCAATATCACCAATACAGTGTTATTCTTACCGTTTGTAGGATTGCTGGACAGACTGGTATGTAAAGTGATTCCGGATAAGGTGGACAACAGAAACCTGATGCTTCAGCCGAAATATCTGGAAAAACGTCTGTTAAAAAATATGCCGATGGCATTATCCAGTGCCAGTCGTGAAGTGCTGCATATGGGTCGTATTGCGGCAGAATCTCTGGAATATGCAGTTGATTATTATTTCCTGCACGGAGAGGATGACAAAAATGAATCTCTTCAGCGTGAGCGGACGGTTGATATCCTGGAACAGGCAATTACACAGTATGTGATTGATGCAACGTACGGGCACGATGTGAATCACGTACTTTCGAAACGAAGTTATATGATTTTACAGGCTGTCGGGGATCTGGAGCGTGTGGGGGATCATGCGGACAATATCCTGGAACTGACAGACTACTGCATTGAAAATAAAATTGAAATGACTCCGGAAGCCAATGAAGGTTTACGGGAAATGATGATTTTGGTTCAGAAGGCGCTGGCGGAAAGTATTACGGCTATGCGTAACAACAATGTGGCACTGGCACAGCATGTTATTGACCAGGATGATATGGTTGATGATATGGAACAGTTACTGCGCAGAGGTCATATTACCCGTCTGAACAGAGGTCACTGCAGTGCGGCGGCAGGGGCTGTTTATCTCGATATTCTTTCCAATCTGGAACGAATTGGGGATCATGCAGTAAACCTTGCACAGGCCGTGGTAGATGATCAGGAAGATCAGGTAAAACAAACAAAACAGACAAAATAGACATGTTAAGAGGGGCAGCGACCGATTGCAGATTAGGCAGTCGGTTGCTGCCCGCTTTTTTGAAAGGACTGGAAGATATGAGCTTGTTATGGATTACGATACTTTTTATACTGGGCATTGTCTTAATCGTAAAAGGTGGAGAAATGTTTGTGGATGCCTCAACCTGGATTGCGGTAAAATCCGGCATTCCGAAGTTTATTATCGGGGCGACAATTGTCAGTCTTGCCACAACCTTGCCGGAACTTTTAACATCCTCGATTGCGACGATGGACGGCAGAACGGGGATTGCAGTCGGAAACGCGGTTGGATCGGTGACGGCCAATATCGGGCTTATTATGGGGATATCCATTGTCTGTATTCCGGGTGTAATCAAGAGAAGTCAGATTGCATTTAAAGGGATTCTGATGATTTTAGCTTGCAGTGTTTTGTATTTACTGTCTGCCGGCGGAGAACTGCGCACCCTTCCAAGTCTGATTCTGCTTGCAATTTTTGCAGTTTTTCTGGCCGAAAATGTTATCAGTGCAAAAAAATCTATGAAAAATACAGAAGGGGAAAGAACACAGACGAAGGACAGCCGCAATGTTGTGATGATGAACATCGCAAAATTTGCAGGCGGTGCGGTGGGGATTATCCTTGGTGCACAGCTTCTGGTGGATAACGGCAGTGAACTGGCAAGAATTATGGGTGTTCCGGAAAGTATCATCGGGGCTACACTGATTGCCGTGGGAACTTCTCTGCCGGAACTGGTTACCACAATCACAGCAATCGCAAAAAAACAGGCATCGTTATCCATCGGGAATATCCTGGGAGCCAATATTATTGACTTGACCCTGATTTTACCGGTTTGCTCTATGATTTCCGGAGGATCTCTTGCGATTTCCAATCAGGCGGCCACACTGGACTTACCGTTCTGTCTTGCAGTTTGTTTTCTTGCAGTCCTGCCGCCTTTAGCGGCACAGAAATTTTTCCGTCTGCAGGGGATTGCACTGCTTGCGGTTTATGCGGTTTACATCGGAATTCTTTGTATGCTGGTAGTCTGAATGAGACAATTGGAAGAAAAAGTTGTATATTCACGCTAAAAAGTGAATGGAGATTCCATATCTGAGTGAAATGCTATGGAAAAAATTAAGAAAATCTGATATGATACAGGGGAAGATTCTTTCTAAAAAAGAAAAAATACTTGCATTTTTATTCCGAGTGTTGTATTATTATACAAAAGAGCAAGGAGCGTGATTGTTGTGAGTTTAAAAGGCAAAGATTTTTTAACATTGAAAGATTTTACCGGGGAAGAAATTATGGGCATGGTTCAGTTGGGCATTGACCTGAAAGCTAAATTAAAAGCGGGAATTCCAACTCCGATTCTGGCAGGAAAAAGTTTAGGGATGATTTTCCAGAAATCCTCCACCAGAACCCGTGTATCCTTTGAAGTAGGGATGTATCAGTTAGGCGGTCAGGCACTGTTTTTAAGCAGTAATGACCTGCAGATCGGAAGAGGGGAACCAATTCAGGATACTGCACGTGTACTTTCCCGTTATCTGGATGCGATTTTAATCCGGACATATAGTCATAAAGAAGTGGAACAGCTTGCAGAATATGCATCCGTTCCGGTTATCAACGGATTGACCGATGATTTCCATCCAACCCAGGTGATTGCGGACCTGATTACGATTCAGGAAAAGAAAGGCAAAATCAAAGGGCTGAAATTTGCATATGTAGGTGATGGGAACAATATGACCCATTCTCTGATGATTGGCGGTGCAAAAACAGGTATGGATGTTGTAGTTGCCACACCGGAAAACTATGAACCAAATCCTGAAATTGTTGCACTGGCACAGGAATATGCGAAAGAATCCGGTGGAAGCGTAACCGTTTTACGGGATCCGGCAGAAGCTGTTAAAGATGCGGATATTATCTATACCGATACCTGGGCTAGTATGGGTCAGGAAGCGGAAAAAGAAATCCGCAAGAAGGCCTTTGCAGGCTATCAGGTGGACAGTGATCTGATGGCAAAAGCAAAATCCGATGCAATTTTTATGCACTGCCTGCCTGCATATCGCGGTATGGAAGTAACGGACGAAGTTATGGAAGGCGCACAGTCTGTTGTATTTGATGAAGCAGAAAACCGTTTGCATGCACACAAAGCAATTCTTGCAACAGTTGTTGAATAATGTGTTTTTAAACAGAAAACATTAAGAATATTAATTTACTGATAAAAGAGGAGAAATAAAAAATGGCTGAGAAAGAAAAAGTTGTATTAGCATATTCCGGTGGTTTAGATACCACAACAATTATCCCATGGTTAAAAGAACATTATGATTATGATGTTATTTGCTGCTGTGTAAACGTAGGCCAGGGCGAAGAACTGGACGGACTGGAAGAACGTGCAAAATATTCCGGCGCAAGCAAACTCTACATTGAAGACGTTGTAGACGAATTCTGCGATGAATATGTTGTACCTTGCGTACAGGCAGGTGCTGTATATGAAAACAAATATCTGTTAGGTACCTCCATGGCACGTCCTCTGATTGCAAAAAAATTGGTTGAAGTTGCAAGAAAAGAAGGCGCAGTTGCAATTTGCCACGGTGCTACCGGGAAAGGAAACGACCAGGTTCGTTTTGAACTGGGGATCAAAGCACTGGCTCCTGATTTAAAAATTATTGCTCCATGGCGTTGCAATGAAACATGGAATATGCAGTCCAGAGAAGATGAAATCGCATACTGCGAAGCACACGGTATTACTCTGCCGTTCTCTGCAGACTCCAGCTACAGCCGTGACCGTAACTTATGGCATATCAGCCATGAAGGTCTGGAACTGGAAGACCCTTCCTGCGCTCCAAACTTTGATCATGTACTGGTATTAAGTGTTTCTCCTGAAAAAGCTCCGGATGAAGCAGAAAGCCTGTCTTTAACCTTTGAAAAAGGGGTACCGGTTGCATTAAACGGAAAAGCTATGAAAGTATCTGAAATTATTACCGAATTAAATACACTGGGTGGAAAACACGGAATCGGTATTGTAGATATCGTGGAAAACCGTGTTGTTGGAATGAAATCCCGCGGGGTATATGAAACACCGGGCGGAACCATTCTGATGGAAGCACACAAACAGCTCGAAGAACTGATCACAGACCGTGATACCTTTGCATTCAAAAAAATGGTTGCAACCAAATATTCTGACGTTGTATACGAAGGAAAATGGTTTACTCCGTTAAGAGAAGCATTACAGGCATTTATCGTTTCCACCGAAGAAAAAATGACCGGTGTTGTAAACATGAAACTTTACAAAGGCAATATCATCAAACAGGGTACCACTTCTCCATACAGCATGTACAGTGAAAGCCTGGCTTCCTTTGCTACCGGAGAATTATATGATCATCATGACGCAGAAGGCTTCATCAACCTCTTTGGTTTATCCTTAAAAGTTCGTGCAATGATTGACCAGAACAACAATAAATAATTCAATCATCGGAAAGAATCGATTGATCTGATAGACAGTTTTAAAATTGTGCTCATGAGAGAAAGACACAGCAATGTATCTACATCGCTGTGTCTTTTCTATTCTGTAAAAGTCTGCTATAATAAAATGGCGTTGCCCGGAAAGAGACGGGCAAGCGGAAGAAAAAATCTGGGAAAAGGATTTGAGCAAAAAGAAATCATGTTTCTTGCTGAAACAGAAGGATCTTTACATTCCAAGGTCTGAATATGATACATACTTGTAAGTGCTATCTGATGACGGAAGCCCCGCGGGTCTCCTGCGGGAAACGTCAGAAGGAACAGTTTCGAAATCGGGGGTGCGGAAATGGAAACGGTATGGAAAACAGTGGAACAGTATCAGATGTTAGAAAAAGGTGACAACGTTCTTCTTGGGATTTCCGGAGGGCCGGATTCTATGGCACTGCTGGATCTTTTATATAAGAAACGGGAAACATACGGGATTCGCCTTTTTGTGGTACATGTCGATCACCGACTTCGACCGGAAGCGAAAGAAGAGGCGGAATATGTACGGTCTTTTACAGAAAAACGGGAAATACCTTTTCGTCTGTTTTCTGTCGATGTGCAGCAGTATGCAAAAATGCATCATATGTCTTTTGAACAGGCAGGACATGAAGTTCGTTTTTCCTGCTTTCAGGAGGCGGCAAAGGAGTGGCAGATTACAAAGATAGCGCTGGGGCATCACAGAGATGACCGGGTGGAAACCGTTCTTATGCATATGATACAGGGTACGGGATTAGACGGCTTGTGTGCAATGCCTGCAAGAGACGGTAAATTGATTCGTCCGCTTGCCAATGTTTCAAAAGAGGAACTGATCCGTTACTGTGAAGAGGGAAAAATTCGATATTTTACCGATCAAACCAATTTGGAAACGGATTGTCTTCGCAATAAAATTCGACTGGAACTGATTCCGCAGATGGAACAATACAACGGAAAAGTAAAAGAAGGCATATTAAGAATGGAAGAAAGTGCGTCGGCAGATTTGGATTTTCTGGAGAAAACAGTAGATTCTCTTTGTGAAACTTATGAGAAAAAAACAGAAGGTGGGATTTCTTTCCCGAAAAATCCGATAAGAGACGCGCATACAGCCATACAGCGAAGACTTTTAAGAAGACTTTATCGAAATTTGACCGGTACGGAACGGAATCTGACCTTTCGCCATACAGAGCAGATGAGACAGATGCTTTCGCAGGATCGGACAGTCGGCAGAATTTCGCTTCCGGGACATGTGATATTTTCCTGTGTCTATGAGGAGGTTCGCATGCAATATGAGCAGAAGGATTCGGAAACCTCTTACTGCGTTGCATGGGATTTGTCCAAAACTCTGCGGATTCCGGGAATCGGGGAATTTTCAGCAAGAAAACTAAGCGGAGCGGTTTCTGCATATAAAGATTTGCACACAGTGTTTACAGATGCGCAGCAAACAGCATCGGTATTACAGATTCGAACCAGAAAGTCCGGAGATCAGGTGCAGCCGGTTGGAATGAACGGCCATAAAAGTCTGAAAAAATTTATGATTGACCGAAAAATACCCGCAAAGGAAAGAGCGCGGTTGCCGATCGTAACCTCGGGTGATGAGATTATCTGGATTCCGGGATATTTTTTCGGTGAAAAAGCGAAGATTACAGAAAAAACAACGGAATGCTACCGACTGGATTGGAAGCCCTTTCCGTAAAAATAAATAAAGGATTCTCAAGAAAAGATGCCGAAATTTGATTTTAAGAGTACCTTTTGTCTTGTACGAAAAAGTCTGTTCCGTCTAACAGCGTATAAAAAAGAGAAAAGGGTTTTTGAAAAGCAAGGCGGAAAGAAGAACTAGAATGAAATGAGGAGGGTATACGTTGAAAAACAGAGGATTGAGAACAGCAGCAGTGTATATTGTGATTATTTTAATTGCTATGACATTCTTCCGGCTGGGCGCACCGGATGCGAAAGATCAGGAAGCAATTGCAAATATTAAAAACTATACACAATTAATGAATACTGCAGAAGCAGGAAAAATTTCCAGTGTAGAAATTACCACCTATGATAATACACAGACCATTAACGGGAAATTGAAAAACGGTAAAATCTTTACCGGGGTTATTATTCCAAAAGAAAATGCCGAAGAAGTTCTGAAAGTATTTGAGGAACAGAAGATTGTAGTGGATCAGATGGAAACGCCAAAACCATCTCCATGGCTGAGTCTCTTAGGAACGATTCTTCCAATCATCCTGATGGTAGGGTTATTTATGTTCATCATGCAGCAGAGCCAGGGTGGCGGCAGCAAGGTGATGCAGTTCAGTAAAAGTAAGGCCCGTGTTGTGATGGATGATAAGAACAAGGTAACTTTTGATGATGTTGCCGGTGCCGATGAAGTGAAAGAGGAACTGGAAGAAATTGTAGAGTTCCTGAAATCACCTAAGAAATATAATGAAATCGGTGCAAAGATTCCAAAAGGGGTTTTACTTTACGGACCTCCTGGGACAGGGAAAACTCTGCTGGCAAAAGCGGTAGCAGGGGAAGCCGGAGTGGCATTCTTCAGCATCAGTGGTTCCGACTTCGTGGAAATGTTTGTCGGTGTCGGTGCATCCCGTGTGCGTGACCTGTTTGAACAGGCAAAGAAAAATGCTCCTTGCATTATCTTCATTGATGAAATTGATGCGGTAGGTCGTCAGCGTGGTGCCGGTGTCGGCGGCGGGCATGACGAACGTGAACAGACATTAAACCAGTTACTGGTTGAAATGGACGGGTTTAGCAGTAATGAAGGAATTATCATTCTGGCTGCAACAAACAGACCGGACATTTTAGACCCGGCACTGCTCCGTCCTGGTCGTTTTGACCGTCAGGTTACGGTAGACCGTCCGGATGTAAAAGGCCGTGAAGAAATTCTGAAAGTACATGTACGTAAAAAACCACTTGCAAAAGATGTGGATCTGTCCGTTATTGCGAAACAGACAGCCGGCTTTACCGGTGCCGATCTGGCAAACCTGGTCAATGAAGCGGCACTGTTATCTGCTCGTCTTGGTATGAAAAAAATCGGTCAGCAGCAGATGGAAGAATCGATCGAACGAGTTCTTGCAGGTCCGGAAAAGAAATCCCGTGCTGCGATGAGCGAATACGAAAAGAATCTGGTAAGCTACCACGAAGCGGGTCATGCGGTATTGGGTTACCTGCTTCCGGAATGTGACCCGGTACACAAGGTATCCATCATTCCGCGCGGAAGCGCAGGCGGCTATACATTGCTTCTGCCGGTAGAAGACAGAAACTATATGACAAGAACACATCTGGTTCATCAGGTTATTATGATGCTTGGTGGTCGTGTAGCCGAAGAAATTGTACTCAATGAAATCAGTACCGGTGCATCGAACGATATTGAACGTGCAACCAGTACCATTCGTCGTATGGTAACCGAGTGGGGGATGTCCGATGAACTGGGCACCATTACCTTCGGTAATAATAACAACGACCAGGTATTCTTAGGTCGTGACCTGGCAAGAGACCGGAACTATTCTGAAGCTGTTGCATACTCCATCGATAAAGAGGTAAAACGTCTGATGGATGAATGCCACGAAGAAGCAAGAAGAATGCTCCGTGAAAACAGAGACAAACTGAATATCATTGCGGAAACTCTGAAAGTCAGAGAAACCATTCTTGCGGATGAATTTGACGCTCTGATGAAAGGAGAAAGTCTGGAAGAACTGGACAAACAGAAAGCACTTCGAATTCAGGAACAGAAAGGTGTAAAACCGGAATCTGATGAAAACAAAGAAGAAGTAGCGGTATCAGCCGAAGTTCCTGTCAGTGATGCGGTAATCAGCCCGGTAGCAGAACCGGAAGTACAGCCTGCAGAACCGACAGAAGAACAAAAGGATACAAAATAAATCAGAAAATCTGAAAAAACAAGGAGAATTACATGGAAAAAACATTTGCAATGATTAAACCGGACGCAGTACAAAGAGGGTTGGTAGGGACGATTCTCAGTCGCTATGAACAGAAAGGATTGCGTATTGCTGCAATGAAGTTTATGCAGGTGACAGAAGATATTGCAAAACAGCATTATGCTGAACATGTTGAAAAACCATTTTTTCCGGGACTTCTTTCTTATATCACCAGTGGCCCTGTTGTCGCATTAGTGTTAGAAGGAAAAAATGCTGTAGCAGAAGTACGTAAATTGAACGGAGCGACCAATCCGTTAGAGGCAGCATGCGGAACAATCCGAGGCGATTTTGCTCAGGAAATGGGCAGAAATGCAGTTCACGGGTCTGACAGTGTGGAATCTGCAAACAGAGAAATCGCAATTTATTTTTCAGAAGATGAAATTCTGGATTATGAACCTTTAGCAGCGAAATGGATGTTTGAATAAGCTGTCTGAAGAAAAGCTGATCGAGAGCTGTTGTATATCGAGAGATATGCAACAGCTCTTATATATTGTAGGGAGAAATTTGCAATTTCCGATTCTTTCTGTATAATTAACAGGTATGGAAAGAATGAATATAAGGCGAAAGCTAGAGGATTGGAGATAGATATATGCGTACAGATGATTTTGATTTTGACCTTCCGGAAGAGTTGATTGCACAGCATCCGATGGAAGAACGGGACCATTCCCGATTACTTGCAATGGACAAAAAAAGCGGTTCTCTTCAGCACCGCAGATTTGATGAGATACTGGAATATCTGCGTCCGGGGGATGTACTGGTATTAAATAATACCAGAGTTATCCCTGCAAGATTGTACGGGGTGAAAAAGGGTGGTACTGCAAAGATAGAAGTTTTGTTGCTGACACCGGTGAAAGATAAAAAAGATACCTGGGAAGTGCTGGTTCATCCGGGAAAACGGATGAAAATCGGTGCACAGGTTATATTTGGGGACAATAAAATGGTTGGTACGGTTTTGGAAGAAACAGATACCGGAAGAATTATGTCCTTTGAGTATGATGGGATCTTCAATGAAATTCTGGATGAAATGGGAACCATGCCGTTACCGCCGTATATAAAAGAAAAACTGGATGACCAGGAGCGCTATCAGACTGTTTACGCGAAAGAACGAGGCTCTGCGGCGGCACCGACAGCGGGATTGCATTTTACCAAAGAACTGCTGGAAAAAGTAAAGGATATGGGTGTAGAAGTGGTCGAAGTCCTGCTGCATGTAGGTTTAGGTACATTCCGACCGGTGCAGGTGGATGATATTTTAGACCATAAAATGCACAGTGAGCATTATCAGGTGACCAAAGAGGCGGCGGATACGATCAACCGTGCACTGGATGAAGGCAGACGCGTGATTGCTGTTGGAACCACATCGACCAGAACGCTGGAAAGTGCTGCAGAAAACGGTCGTGTAAAAGCAGGAAGCGGAGATACCAGTATTTTCATTTATCCGGGATATGAATTTCAGATTTTAAGCGGTCTGATTACGAATTTTCATCTGCCGAAATCCACACTGGTGATGTTAGTCAGTGCACTGGCCGGAAGAGAACATACACTGCATGCTTATGAGGAAGCTGTAAAAGAACGATATCGTTTCTTTTCGTTTGGGGATGCCATGTTTATCGGAGATGTGGACTGTGTAACACCGCAGAAATAAGATGGATTATGTATACATGCGTGTATCACCTGAAATATAGTAGACAAGAAAAGTGAAAATTGCTATGATGTATGTAATCTATTTGATGAAAACTATTATTACGGAAGGTGAAAAAAATGAAAGTTCCATCCTTAGCAGATCGAATGGGCACTGTTTCCGGGGGCGCCGTTCGTGAAATTTTGAAATTGACACAACAGCCGGACATGATTTCATTTGGAGGCGGACTCCCGTCCGCAGATGCATTCCCAATGGCAGATTTAAAGGAAATTATTACCGATATTGCAAATAATATGACACCGGCGGTTTTACAGTACGGTGAAACCGAGGGATATCGCCCGTTAAGAGAAGAAATTGTGAAGTTTATGGCAACAAAAGGCGTAAACACAAGCGTTGACAATGTGCTGATCACATCCGGTTCTCAGCAGGGTCTGGATTTGATTGCGAAGGCATTTTTAAATAAAGGTGACAAGGTTATTGTAGAAAGTCCTACTTATCTTGCAGCTCTGCAGGCATTTAACATGTATGAAGCAGAATTCATCGAAGCACCGCTGGATGAAGAAGGGGTAGATCCTGAAAAACTGGATGAAATCCTGAGAACAGAAAAAAATGTAAAACTGATTTATCTGATCCCGAGTTTCCAGAATCCAAGCGGACGTACAATTTCTGCAGCACGCAGAAAACAGATCGTTGAAGTTATTCAGAAATATAATGTGGTATTGATCGAAGATGCTCCTTACGAGGATCTGAAATATACAGAAGATAAATATCCTTCGATGAAATCCATGGATACGACCGGTCAGGTACTGTATTTCGGAAGTTTCTCCAAAACAGTGGCACCTGGATTCCGTGTCGGGTATTCCATTGCCGATGAAGCGATCCTGGAACCGATGGCAGTCGGTAAACAGAGTTCCGATTTGCATGTATCCATCTTTTCTCAGATGGTTATGGCGGAATTCTTAAAACGCGGCTTAATGCCGGATCATCTGAAGGCAATTAACAAAGAATATGCGAAAAAACGTGATCTGATGGTACAGACTTTGGAAGAAACGATGCCGGAAGGTGTAAAATGGACGCATCCGCAGGGGGGACTGTTCCTTTGGGTAGAACTGCCGGAACATATGAGTACAAACGAACTCTTCCTGAAAGCGGTACAGAAGAAAGTGGCTTATGTTGCCGGAGATGCATTTTATGCTGCCGGAGAACCGCATAATGCCATGCGGTTGAATTATTCCAATGCAACACCTGAAAACATTGTAAAAGGTGTTAAAGCACTGGCGGAAGTGGTAAAAGAAAATATGTAAAAGCGATTCCGGTTTCGGAATCTGAAAAACTCTCTGTTAACTTTTCTTGACAGAGAGTTTTTTGTGAGCCATAGGAATCATGTGCTAAATATGATATAATAGACAAACTAGATAAACTAGAGTAAACAAGGAGGAGACGTTGTGCATCCAGACGTAAAGGAAATATTATTGAGTGAAGAACAAATTGCAAAGCGTGTTGCAGAAATGGGAGAAGAAATCAGTAAAGATTATGCCGGAGAAGAATTTATTGTGATTTCTATTTTGACCGGTGCAATGCCGTTTACGGTAGATCTCTTGCGCAATCTGGACGGTGATGTAAGGGTTGATACCATGATTGCCTCCAGTTACGGAAGCGGTACGGAAAGTAGCGGTGAAGTGAAGATTTCTAAAAACACTAAATTTGATGTTGCCGGAAAAAATGTACTGTTAGTGGATGATGTTTTTGATACCGGTCTGACCATGAGCTTGCTGGTAAAACTGATGAAAGAACGCAATGCAAAATCTGTAAAAAGTTGTGTTTTCTTAAATAAACCTGCAAGACATACGGTGGATTACCTGCCGGATTATATCGGATATGAAATTCCGGATGCTTTTGTAATTGGATATGGTTTGGATTATGATGAAAAATACAGACAGTTGCCTTATGTCGGTGTGATTAAACCGGAAGCTGTAAAATAATAAGACAGGAACAAAAGTTAAGAACATGCTTGACTTTTGTTCTTTTGTTTTCTGCAAAGGATTCCGGAAAGAGAAAATGAGAGTGCTTCATTGCAATTTACAGTATCGAAGAGTATACTGAATAAGCTAAAAGACGTAAAAAGGACGATAACGATAAAAAATCATTTTATGCAGGGGGTGTATGGACAGATGTTAGGATCGGACATTTTATTAAATTGTTTGGAAACACACGGCGTTAATACGGTATTCGGAATGCCTGGCGGTGTTGTACTGCCGTTGTATGACAAATTAAAGAATTATCCTAATTTAAAACATATATTAACAAGACATGAGCAAGGTGCTGTGCATGCGGCGGACGGTTATGCAAGAGCAACGGGTGAAGTCGGGGTATGTATTGTGACATCGGGTCCGGGTGCGGCCAGCATTGTGACAGGTGTGGCAACGGCTAATATGGATTCTGTTCCGATTGTGTGTATTGTAGGTCAGGTTGTGAAACCGCGGCGAGGGAAAAACGGATTTCAGGAACCTGCCATGACGGGAATCTGTCAATCCACTTGCAAACATACCTATTCGGTTACCGAAGCTTCAGAACTTCCGAATATTTTGACCGAAGCATTTTTTGTGGCAAAAACAGGCAGACCGGGGCCGGTTCTGGTGGAAGTGCCGAAAGATGTGCTGGAAGAAGATGCAATGGTTGCTTATGACAGCGGTTCCATCCGAAAAAGAATTGTTTTAAAATACAAACCTTGTGTGGTTAACCGTGAAAAAGTTATAAAAACAGGTAAAATGATGAAAGCTTCCAAGAAACCGCTGCTGTTAATCGGTGGCGGAATCAATAATCAGTTTTCCAACGATCGGGTGATATATCATATTGCAGAAAAGGCTCAGATTCCGGTGGCGACCACTTTAATGGGGCGCGGTGTATTTCCTCCGGGCAATGAATTTGATTTGGGAATGGCCGGCACCTACGGCACAAAAGAAGCAAATTATGCTGTGAAGCACTGTGATTTGCTGATTGCAATCGGTGTCCGTTTTGATGAACGTCTGACAGCGGATGTCAGGGGCTTTGCTCCGCATGCAAAAAAAATAGTACATGTGGATGTGGATTCTTCCGAAGTTGGAAAAGTTGTGGAAGTGGATTGTCCGATTGTTGTGGACGGGACAGAGTTCATTAATGCTTTAGAAGATGCGGTTCCGGAATGCAACCATAAAAACTGGATTGAGGAAATTGCCGAACAGAAAACAGAAGAGAAGGCTTCTCGAAAAACAGCACTGACAGTGGCAGAAACCTATAAGATGATAGACAGTATTATTGGGGATAAGACGATCGTCGTAACGGATGCAGGTCAGCATCAGCTTTGGGCGGCACAGCTTCTGCACCCGAAAGGACCGAGAAAATTTATTACGCCGGGCGGTCTTGGAACCGCAGGCTTCGGATTACCTGCCGCAATCGGTGTGCAGATGGGCTTTCCGGATCATCAGGTAATTCTTGTAACCGGGGACGGCAGTCTGCAGAAAACGATGCAGGAACTGGCAACGTTGAAAGAGCAGGCTCTTTGCGTGAAAATCTGCCTAATCAATAACCGGTCATTAGGTTTTATACGTCAGCTGCAAAAAAAGGATTATGACGGAAACTATGAACAGACACTCCCGCAATTTTCTCCAGACTGGGAAAAGATTGCAGAGGCATATGACATCCCTTATTTTAAAATTGAGAAAAAAGCACAGTGTGACAAAAAACTGAAAAAAGTGCTGGAAGGTGACGCGTGTTGTCTGATTGATTTTCAGATTGATGCGGAGGAGGAAGTAGCTTCTGTATGTTTGGGTGAGGAATGTCTGGATGACGGATGGAATGGAGGGACCGAAGATGAGGCATAAATTAGCGGTTTTGGTGGAAAATACACCGGGTGTTCTGTCCAAAATTTCCGGCCTTTTTGCCAGAAGAGGATATAATATAGAGAGTCTGGTTGTCAGTGACACAGAAGACAAAATGATTTCCCGTATGACCATTGTGGTGGAAGGGGATGAAAAAACCATTGATCAGGTGACCAAACAGCTGCATAAACAGGTGGAAGTCATAAAAGTAAATGACTTAACCAACGATGATACTGTAAGCAGACAGTTATTGATGTTGCGTGTGGCGGCGGATCATCAGACACGAATTGAGATCATTCAGTTGATGGAGGTATTCCGTGCCAACATTATTGATATCGGTCGAAGGTCTTTAGTTATTGAAGCGACCGGGGATGAGCCCAAAATTGATGCAATTGTAAAGGCGCTCCAGCCTTACGGGATTCAGGAAATTGTTAAAACAGGGATTTCTGCGATGGTCAGAAGTCCGAAGGATGTATAGGAACCCTATGATTGAACGGAACGGGTTTTGACATTCTGATATAAAAAAATGCGGGACGTCTTTTTTAGACGCCCCGCATTTTTCAGAAACGGGCAGATTTTTATTTCGCATCCTCTTTTACAAAAAGAATAGCAAGAATCAGTGCAATGGTGATAATGAAAACTGCACCGCCAAAGGCCATATTAATTCCGTGAATCTGAGCGGCAGCAGTCGTAGGATCTACAGCACCGGAAACGGTCAGGGACATAACTGTAACCAGAATTGCAGTTCCGAGAGAACCGGCAACCTGACGGAAGGTGTTCCCGATAGCAGTTCCGTGTGCAATTTCTTTATTGGAAAGAGCATTTAACCCCCAGGTGTTGATTGGCATATTGACTAAGGTCAGACCGAAAATCCGGATGGTATAAATCACAGATAAAAATACCAGAGAGGTTTTGATGGTCATATTTGCCATCGGAATCGTAAAGATCGCTACTAAAAATAAGCCGGGGATTGCAAGTACGCGCGGACCGTATTTATCAAATAAATGACCGCTTAACGGGCTGACAAGAGCACTTGCGATGGCGGACGGAAGCATAATCAGTCCGGACATGGAAGCGCCATACCCGCGGATATCCTGAATATAGATTGGGTTTAAGATTCCGCCGACAATGAGAGCCGCATTGACAAGCATTGTCAGAAGAACGGAAATCAGGAACTTTCTGTTTTTCAGAATTCGAACGTTTAACATTGGTTCTTCCATTGCAACCTGTCTTTTAAAGAAGATTACGATCGTAACACTACCGATTAAGAGAGAAACCAGCGCATACCATGTGAATCCGGAAGAACCGATGACGCTGAAGCCGTATAACAGACCGCCAAAACCCAGAGTGGATTCGATAACGGATAACGGATCCAGTTTTGCATCGGTCGGTTCGCCCATATTTTCAAGACAGAAATAAGCAAACAGAATCGTGAGAAGAGCCAATGGAGTTAGGATATAAAACAGCATATGCCAGTTGAACATATCAATAATAAATCCGCCGATAACCGGTCCGAAGGCAGGAGCAAACCCCATGACCAAACCGATCATTCCCATGCCGATCCCTCTCAGCTTTCTCGGAATGGTAACTAAAACAATGGTTTGAGACATCGGCATCAGAACGCCGGCGCCGATTGCCTGTAAAATACGAGCCAAAAGGATAATCGGGAAAGAAGTTGCAATTCCGGCCGTAAAGGTACCGATAGTATAGATCCCCATGGAAATCATAAACAGGGTACGGGTCGTAAAGCGACTGAGTAAATAGGCACTGACCGGAATCATAATACCGCTTACCAGCATAAATGCGGTGGTTAACCATTGGGCGGTAGACGCGTTGATCTGCATTTCATGCATGATACTAGGCAGTGCAGGTGCAATAATTGTGGAATTCAGAAATGTAATAAAGGCACCGATCAGCATGACCAGGTCCATCATGGCATAGTTTTTTGGAATTCCGAGTTGTTCCAGTTTTTTGAACATAAATAGGGGAATTGTTCAGTCAATCCGTTAAAGGATGAAACAGAACAAATTCCTTCACCTCCGTTAATAAGAATCATGATACGATTGTGGTGAATGGTTTTGACCTTTTGCTTTTTGTGAAAAGAGCAGAAGAATCTTCGGGCAGAAAGCACCCGACTTTTTTACACAATAGATAGCATACTATATATTATATACTAATTATCGGAAATGTAAATAAAAATATCTACATAGATAGGATATCGCCATGTTTATTAGATATTTTTATTCGTTTACGAAAATACAGGAAATGCTGTTTTTTACGGAACTTTTCGGATAAAAGTTGCCTAATGAAGGGCTTTTCAGTTATAATATAAGGATGGAATGAGGTGAATCCCGTCTTTAGAAGTTAGCACTATAAATCTTTAGGAGTACATCATACATAGAAACCTTGCAAACGCCCATAATAGGGCGTTTTTTTATGAAAAAAATTCTTGTCAAAATTCTTTTTCAATGGTATAATAATAGTGTTAGTGGTGCTAGTTTAAAGGAGGGTATTTATGGCGTATTTCCTTAAGAAAACACATTCAAAAGGCAGGACTTACCTTGCCATTTACGAAAGTTTTTACAGTCACGAGAAAAAGGGCTCTGCGCATAAATGCTACAAATCCCTTGGCTCTGTAGAAACACTGAAAAAGAAAGGCATGGAAGATCCAATCGGCTATTATTCCAAAGAGGTAGAAAATTTAAACAAGCAACGTCAATCAGAAGGGGTCCGCAAAATCTCAGACGTCTCTCCACTGTTCTACCTTGGATACTTCCCACTGAAAGCCATTCTTGAGAAATTAAATATACAGCATTTCGTGAATTATTTTAACCTGACACACGAGTTTCAATATGATCTTTACGAGCTGCTTTCCACGCTGATCTATGCAAGAAGTGTGAATCCCTGCAGTAAAAGCAGAACCTTTCACGACGTTCTTCCAAACCTGTATCATCCAGCAAATTATTCCTATGATCAACTGCTGGACGGTATCTCCTTTCTGGGAGAAAATTATGAGAAGTTTATTGAGATCTTCAACGTTCAAACAGAACTGGTTTACGGACTGGAAACATCGAAGACCTACTTCGATTGTACAAACTTCTACTTTGAGATTGACCGTGAAGATGACTTCCGAAGAAAAGGACCAGGCAAAGAAAACCGAAAGGTACCAATCGTCGGTCTTGGCTTGCTCCTTGACCGTAACCAAATTCCTATCGGTATGAAAATGTATCCCGGAAATGAGTCGGAAAAGCCGGTTTTGCGTGATGTGATCGGTCAGTTAAAGAAAAGAAACAACATTACCGGAAAAACAATCCATGTTGCCGACAAAGGCTTAAACTGTGCCCAGAATATTTTCTTTTCCAAGAAAAACGGGGACGGCTATCTGTTTTCCAAATCCGTTAAAACTCTGCCGGAAACAGAAAAGACCTGGGTATTACTGAACAATGACTACAAAGAAGTAAAAGACAAGAACGGAAAGACTCTTTACCGTTACAAGAGCTGTGTCGATACCTTCCCGTATACCGTTGAGTATAATGGGAAAAAGAAAACCGTTATGCTCACAGAGAAACGTCTTGTTACGTATAACCCTTCTCTTGCCGCGAAAAAACGGTATGAGATAAACCGTCTCGTAGAAAAAGCAAAGGGTCTTACCTTCTCACAGGCCAAGAAACATGACTACGGAGAAACCGGAAAATATGTGCAATTCAAGGACAGTGAAGGAAACAAGGCAACTACTGTGATCAATCAGGCCGCAATAGATAAGGATCTGGAGCTTGCCGGTTACAATCTCCTTGTTACATCGGAGACTAAGATGGAGGATCATGATATTTACAATACCTATCACAATCTTTGGAGAATCGAGGAATCTTTCCGGATTATGAAATCTGATCTGGATGCACGCCCAATCTATCTGCAAAAAGAAAATACCATAAAAGGCCATTTTTTAATTTGCTATTTAACGGTACTGTTAGAGAGAATCTTCCAGTTCAAAGTCCTGCAGGATGCTTATTCTTCTTCCGAAATTTTCACATTTATAAAGGATTTCAAAGCAACAAAAGGCGAGTATAAATACATCAATACAACAAAAAACTCTGTTTTCATAAATGACTTAGCTGAAAAATTTGGTCTGCCTCTTACCAATTATTTTTTGTCAGATACACAGATCAAATCTATCTTCAGTTATAAAATCTAAACAAGCACAAAAGGACTGCCGATCGGCAGTCCTTTTAAAATTCAAAATTAGCACTATATTTTAATGTCTGATACCAAAGTCAGGTATTATATACTAATTATCGGAAATGTAAATAAAAATATCTACATAGATAGGATATCGCCATGTTTATTAGATATTTTTATTCGTTTACGAAAATACAGGAAATGCTGTTTTTTACGGAACTTTTCGGATAAAAGTTGCCTAATGAAGGGCTTTTCAGTTATAATATAAGGATGGAATGAGGTGAATAAAATGGCACAGAAGAAGCTCAAACGAAAAAAGAAATATCGTTTGAAAAAGAATGTGCGAAAGAACCTGAAACGTTTTTTGCTGTTGCTGACCTGTGCTGTGATTCTGGTGGCGGTCTACCGATCTACCGGAATGGCATTGCCTTATTTTTCAGGTGTGACCGATGCCACACATATCGACGGAATTCCTGTCTGTACGGATTATGTTCCGGAAGATTATCGGGGCAGAACCTGTGTAAAGCGACAGATCCGCTGGATTGTCATTCATGAGACAGGAAACCGGAAACGCGGTGCGGATGCGGAAATGCACAACCGTTTTTTACACAGTGCAGAGCAGAAACAGGATCCTTTATCCTGGCATTATACGGTGGATGATCATCAGATCTATCATCATATTCCGGACGATGAACGAGCCTATCATGCTGGAGATTCCGGTGTGGTCGGAGGAGGAAATGATTGTGGGATTGGAATTGAAATCTGTGTGAATGCAGATGGAAATTATAATAAAGCGGTAGACAATACCGCACATCTTGTTGCAAATCTGCTGAATACATACGGAATGGATATTTCCTGTGTAAAACAGCATGCTGATTTTATTCGGAAAAACTGCCCGGAGCATTTACGCGAAGGGGATCACTATGAGAGATTTTTAGAAAAAATTCAAAAATATATGTAAAATTTTAGGAGGACACATGATTACCGTAAATAATGTAAGTTTAAGTTTTGATGGCACCAAATTATTTTCAGATGTTAATTTAAAATTCACCCCGGGCAACTGCTATGGGATTATTGGTGCAAACGGAGCCGGAAAATCTACATTTTTGAAAATTTTATCCGGAGATAAAGAACCAACCACAGGGGAAATTATTATTCCGGCTAATGTGCGTATGTCTGTATTAAAACAGGACCACTATGCGTTTGATGCGTATACTGTTATGGATACTGTTATTATGGGTAACCGTCATTTGTACGATATCATGAAACAGAAAGATGAATTATATGCAAAACCGGATTTCTCGGAAGAGGACGGTATTTTAGCCTCAGAACTGGAAGGTGAATTTGCAGAACTGAACGGTTGGGAAGCAGAGACAGAAGTGGTTAAATTACTTCAGGGTCTGGGACTGGAAACAGGAATTGAATATTCTATGATGAGTTCTTTAGACGGGAAACAGAAAGTGAAAGTTCTTCTGGCACAGGCGCTGTTCGGCCAGCCGCAGATTATTTTATTAGACGAACCTACCAACAACCTGGACATTCAGTCCATTAACTGGCTGGAAGATTTTCTGATGGACTATGACGGTACCGTGATTGTAGTATCCCATGACCGTCATTTTCTGAACATGGTATGTACACATATTGTGGATATTGACTTTAAGAAAATCAAAATTTATACCGGTAACTATGACTTCTGGTATGAATCCAGTCAGCTGATGCAGAAACTGATGCGTGACCAGAACCGTAAAAAAGAAGATAAAATTAAAGAATTACAGAGCTTTATTTCCCGATTCAGTGCGAATAAATCCAAGGCAAAACAGGCGACTGCCCGCAGAAAGCTGCTGGATAAACTGACTGTGGAAGAACTTCCGGTATCCAGCCGTAAATATCCGTATCTGGGATTTGAAATGGATCGTGAACCGGGGAAAGAAATTTTAACCGTTGAAAATCTTAGCAAAACAATTGACGGTGTAAAAGTGCTGAACAATGTTTCGTTCCGTATTGAAAAAGGGGAAAAAGTTGCTTTTGTCGGAAATAATGAAATTGCAACCACAACTCTGTTCCAGATTTTAATGGGAGAAATGGAACCGGATGAAGGAAGCTATAAATGGGGAGTAAGTACCAGTCAGTCCTATTTCCCTCACGACAACAGCAAATATTTCAATGATTGTGATCTGTCTATCTTACGCTGGTTGGAACAGTATACCCCAAAAGATAATACAGAAACCTATCTCCGCGGATTTTTAGGAAGAATGCTCTTCTCCGGGGATGATGTTTTAAAACCGGTAAATGTATTAAGCGGGGGCGAAAAAGTTCGTTGCATGCTGAGTAAAATGATGATGTATGGAGCTAACGTACTGGTTATTGATCAGCCGACCAACCACTTGGATTTGGAAAGTATTACAGCAGTTAACAACGGTCTGATGGAATTTAAAGGGGTGCTGCTCTTTGCTTCCCATGACCATCAGTTTGTAGATACCATTGCAAATAGAATTATTGAAATTGAAGAAGAAGGAATTCTGAGTAAAGTAGGTACTTACGATGACTTCCTGGAATGGAAATATCAGCGTTAATCTGATGTTGGATAGAAGAAGACACTCGTTTGAGTGTCTTTTTCCGTACAGAAAAGAGCAGGAAAGGAAAAGCTGTCGAGCGGAAACAGAGAACCGGAGAGAGAATCTTTTAGACAGCAGGAGAAAAAATGTTACCAAAACCGATTTGGATGGAAGATGGAAAAGTATTTCTGATTGATCAGACAAAGTTGCCGAAAGACCTGGAAATTATAGAGGTCAAAGACGCGAAGACCATGTGGGATGCGATTAAGCGACTGGTTGTGAGAGGTGCACCTGCTATCGGTGTCGCTGCGGGATGCGGTGTATACCTGGGTGTAAAAGAAAAACTGGATGAGGGAAGTCTGACACGGGATAATTTTGTAGAGACTGTGCGTAAGGTCGGAGCCTATCTGGATACATCGAGACCGACTGCTGTAAACTTGCACTGGGCGGTAACACGTATGGGAAACCGTGCGGAAGAAATTATGAACGAATCCGATGAATCGGCTGACGTAAAGGCGCTTCTCCTCTCTCTTCAAAAGGAAAGTGAAGCCATTCTTTCGGAAGACATTGCTTCCTGTCGGGCTATTGGAGAATTCGGAGCGGATCTTTTGGAATCTATTCCGGAGCTGGAATGTGTGCTGACTCACTGTAATGCCGGAGCACTGGCAAGCAGTATGTACGGAACGGCGTTAGCACCTTTATATGTCTTACAGGAACGGAAACATCCGATTTCCGTTTATTCCGATGAAACGCGTCCGCTGTTACAGGGAGCACGTTTAACTGCCTGGGAATTAAGTCAGAGCGGAATTCCTGTTACAACAATCTGCGATAATATGGCAGGAGTTGTTATGAGACAGAAAAAAGTGCAGGCGGTGATTGTGGGAGCGGACCGAATCGCTTCTAACGGGGATACTGCAAATAAAATCGGTACCTATACCACAGCGATCCTTGCAAAGGAACACGGCATTCCGTTTTTTGTTGCGGCACCGCTCTCTACAGTGGATTTTTCGATTGCGGATGGAAGCCAGATTCCGATTGAAGAAAGAAAAGAAGAAGAAATCAGACAGTTTAATAATCGTCAGGTGGTACCGGATGAAGCAAACGTTTACAATCCGGCTTTTGACGTAACACCGGAAGCCTATATTGCAGGAATTATCACGGAAAAAGGGGTTGCGTTCCCGCCGTTTGTCAAGAATCTTCAGGCGTTGAGAGACGGAGATTCCGCACTTTCCTGCGACAGCAGAGTGCTGCAGAAACAGGTAGTGGAAGCGGCGAAAAAAATGTCCGGGGATGGGCTTGCAAGCGGTAGTTTCGGTAATATCAGTGTGTGTGACAGAGAGCATGATCTACTTGCCATTACTCCGTCGGGCGTTCTGTATGACCAAATGTGTGCAGAGGATATCTGTCTTGTTCGTCTGGATGGGAGTCCGGTAGAGGGTATTGTAAATCGCTTTAAGCCTTCTTCGGAGTTACCGATGCATACAGCTATTTACCGAATGAGACCGGATTGTAATGCGATTGTGCACACACATGCGGCGTACTGTACCGTTTGCGCGGCGACAGGAGTTTCTCTTCCGATTGTGATTGGGGAACTCGGTATGATTGCACCGGATCAGGTACCGCTGGTTCCGTATTATGCACCGGGCAGTATCGGTCTTGCACAGGGTGCTGCAGAGGCACTCAAAGACAGCAACGGTTGTCTTTTGGGAAATCACGGGGCAATTACGATATCAGATACTTTAGATCGTGCATATATGCTTGCACAAATTTTAGAAGACGGTGCTCGGGTTTACACACTGGGACAGCTTATGGGAGGTGCCAGAGAGATTCCGGAAGAAGACCGTCATAAACTGTTTGAAAGTATGAAACAGTATGCAAAGTAAAGAAAACAGAGATTGAAATACAGGAAGGGGGACGCCGGATTTCATGAAATTCGGCTCCGAAAATATGAAAGTATTATTTGTAGGGGATGTCACAGGAAACTGCGGCGTTGAAAAAGTGGAGCAGGAACTGGGAAAACTGCGCAGAAAATATAAGATTGATCTGACAATTGTTAATGGAGAAAACGCGGCGGAGCGTAACGGTATTACGGAACGACAGTTTCGTGATCTGCGCTTTGCGGGAGCGGATGTGATCACGATGGGAAATCACACCTGGGCAAACCGTGAGATTTATAATTTTATAGATAGAGAAGAAACCTTAATCCGTCCCTTAAACTATCCGGCAGGAACAGCGGGAAAAGGCTATACAGTTGTTGATATGGGACGGGTTCGCGTCGGTGTAATTAATCTGATGGGAAATGTCTATGTCAGCAATCTTCCGTCTCCGTTCACTATGATTGATGATGTGATCGATGAAATGAAAAAAGACGGTATTCGTCATATTATTGTGGATCTGCATGCAGAGGCGACTTCTGAAAAAATTGCATTTGCACATTATGTAGACGGCAGAGTCAGTGCTGTATTTGGAACACATACACATGTTCAGACAGCCGATGAATGCATTCTCCCAAAAGGAACCGCATACATTACAGATGCGGGTATGACGGGGGCAATTCATTCTGTTTTAGGCGTGAGAACGGAGTTATCCGTGAAACAGTTTGTGACACAGATTCCGGTAAAACTGGAACATGAAGAGGGAGAAGCTGTGCTTCATGGTGTGGTTGTGGAATTGGATGATAAAACAGGGAAAGCAACAGCCATTGAACGAATCAGAGTCTGAAAGAGGGCCGTTGTAACAATCGGAGGAAGGAAAATGTTAAGATTACGGACGTATAAAAACAGTGATGCGGACAAGCTGGTAACCTGGTTTTCTGACGAAGAGACTTTTCAAAAGTGGGCGGCAGGTAAACTTGAGTGGCCGATAAATGCGGATACGTTCCGGTTCTATGCCGCAGAACTTCTCAAGGAGGAGAATGTGTGGCTCGCAACAGCTGTTGACGAGGCCGGAACACCGGTTGGGTTTCTGTGCATGAGTGACATTAATTATCAGAAGAACAGTGTTCACTTCAGTATGATTATAGTAAGTGATAAATACCGCGGAAAAGGATACGGCAGTCAGATGCTGAAACTTGCGATTCGGTATGCAACAGAATTACTGGGGATGAAACGAATTACCATTCGTGTATTCGAAAATAACGAGGGTGCAAAAAAATGTTATGAACGTTTGGGCTTTCGTTATGAAGCGTATTATCCGGAGGCATTAAAATGGAAAAACCATTCCTGGGGCGCTTTTGATGTAGCCCTGGAATGGCAGAATAACTAAACGTATAAAAAAAGATATAAAAAGAGCTGCTCCATATCAAAACGGGCAGCTTTTTTATATACCTAAGTAAAAATGCAATTACATTGCATTAACCATTTTTGTTAAACGGGATTTTTTGTTTGCTGCATTGTTTTTGTGCAGAATGTTTTTGGATACTGCTTTGTCAATTGTTTTAACAGCAAGTGCTAAAGCTGCTTTAGCTTCATCAGCATTACCTGCTTCAACAGCAGTTTCAACGTTTTTAACGGTGGTTTTTACTTTAGACATAGCGCTTTTGTTTCTTAAAGTACGTACTTTAGCGATTTCAGCGCGTTTAGCTGCGGATTTAATGTTAGCCACGATTGTCACCTCCTTCGGATACTTAGCTGAATTTCCTACGATTCTGTAAGAAATTATGGCAGTACCAATCAGTAAAGATTGGTTATAATCATATAGCAATAAGACTAAATCACATAAAGCAATTCAACCTTATAAAACGGCATCTTAGCATAGCCTATATGATTCTTAAAAACCATAATATAAGCTGTTCTGAAATTTCAACAGATAATATTCTACCATGTGCAGAGAAAAAAAGCAAGAATAATCCGATTAAATCATATTTATATAATGAAGAAAAAGTAGGAAGGGTTGTTTTTCGCTCGTTTTTTCATGAAAAGGAGAAAAAATACTATATCGGAACAGATTCTTTGTAAATCTTCCTGATCAAACAGGAAGATTTTTCGTTTATTGCAGTTGGTTAAAGTGCAACCCTGCAATTGTGAAAAAAGTATTTTTGTACAAAAGCATAGTTATTGAACCAAAAGAGAAAAGTGTATAGGAAAGTTCACATAGAATCAGAAAGATATATCAGATAAAAGAGGACTGATATAGTACAGATAACGTAATTTCATAAAAATATAGTATACTGTTATAACAGCTTTAGTACAGGAAGCAAAAAACAGAGAATAGATTGTGTTAAAATTCACAGATTGAAAGAAAAAATATAGAAAGAGATGATGAGTTCTGAAAAAAATCATGAATATTTAGTGAATAACAGCCGGTATTGTAAAACAGATGTGAAACCAGGTGAAAATCCTTCCGAATGGAAGGATTTTAGGTGACAGATCGGCAGCAAAAGGGAGAAATAATTAGAAAAAAGAGTATCTGTTACAGTTTTACGACAGAAAAAAGAAAAAAACAGAACTGGTATAAGACCTCTTTCTGGTAAAATATATGTCCCAGATAAAAGAAAGTAAGAAAATTTAAAAAATTTTTTGGTGGTAAGATGCATAAAAACAGATAAAAGATACTTAAAAATGAATAAAAGTAATATAAATATTAATACTTATAAATTTTTTAAAAAAATCAAAAAATTTTTCAAAAAAAGGGTTGCAAAAATCAGAAAAGGATGTATTATATAATACATAACACTTTTACAGACAGTAATAGTACAGAACGAGCTGGAAAGTGAAAACTACATCCTGAGGGGGAATTATTATGAAAAAGAAAATCGCATTGGGTTTGGTTTTGAGTATGGGACTGATGCTGTTTGCCGGTTGCGGCGGTAGCGGTGAAGAATCGAAACCAGCAGAAACAGAAGGAAGTTCTAATGCAGTGAAAGTCGGAATTACAGCACCATTAACAGGTAATGCCTCCATTTACGGGATGGCAGTAAAACAGGGTGCTGAAATCGCTGTAGAAGAAGTAAACGAACTGGGCGGCGTTCAGTTTGAATTTAAAGCAGAAGATGACGCAAACGATGCTGAAAAAGCAGTTAACGCATATAACGCATTAAAAGACTGGGGAATGCAGGTTTCCCTTTGCTCCACAACTTCCACTCCTGCAACAGCAACTGCTGCTGAACATGGAAATGACAGACTCTTTGGTCTGACACCATCCGGTTCCGCACCTAGTGTTACAGAAGGAAAAGACAATGTTTATCAGATGTGTTTCTCTGACCCAGGTCAGGGTACCGCTTCTGCAGAATACATCGCTGATCAGAAATTAGGCGAAAAAATCGCTGTAATCTACAAAAATGATGATGTTTATTCCGCAGGTGTTTATGAAAAATTCGCTGAAGAAGCAGCAAAATTGAATCTGAACATTGTAGAAACACAGACCTTTACAACTGACAGTCAGAATGACTTCTCTGTACAGTTAAATGCAGCGAAAAAAGCTGGTGCAGATTTACTCTTCATGCCGGTTTATTACGATGCTGCATCCCTGATCCTGCAGCAGGCTGACGGTATGGGATTTGCTCCTAAATTCTTTGGTGTAGATGGTATGGACGGTCTGTTAACTCTGAAAGGCTTTGATAAATCTCTGGCAGAAGGTGTAATGCTCTTAACACCATTCTCCGCTGATGCTGAAGATGAACGTACCCAGAACTTTGTAAATAAATATAAAGAAAAATACGGTGAAGTGCCTAACCAGTTCGCAGCAGATGCTTATGACTGCATCTATGCTTTACATCAGGCTTGCACCGAAGGAAAAGTAACACCTGATATGGCTCCGGACGCTGTATGCGATGTAATGCTGAAACAGTTCCAGAGTATGCAGTTTGAAGGTTTGACCACAGGTGGCAAAGCAGCTACCTGGAATGAAAAAGGTGAAGTCACCAAAGCACCAAAAGGTATGGTAATCAAAGATGGTGCATATGTAGGTATGTAAGTTCATAACAATATAACTCTTTCTAAAGAAAAACCGCCCTTTCGCGGGCGGTTTTTCTTTACATATTAGTCCTGTCGATTTAAATGAAAATGAATGAGGTGAGTAACTATGGTATTTCTTTCCCATTTGATTAACGGTATCAGCCTGGGAAGTATCTATGCGATTATTGCATTGGGTTATACAATGGTATACGGTATCGCAAAAATGCTGAACTTCGCCCACGGCGATGTAATTATGATTGGCGCTTATGTTTGTTTCTTTTCTACCATGAACTACGGGTGGCACCCGATTGTCGGTGTTTTACTTTCTATGGTGGTATGCACACTGTTAGGGATCGTTATCGACCGCATGGCATATAAACCGTTAAGACAAGCACCTGCTCTTGCAGTATTAATTACTGCAATCGGTATGAGTTATTTTTTACAAAACTCCGCACAGCTTTTATGGACCTCCAGTCCGAAAGTCTTTCCGTCCGTTGTTTCATCCGGTGCAGTTACTCTTTTTGACGGGGCTTTAGCTATTCCATACTTAACAATTATTACAATTGCAATCTGCGTTGTTATCATGGTTGCATTAATGTTTTTCGTAAATAAAACAAGACGCGGGAAATCCATGCGTGCAGTATCTGAAGATAAAGCGGCTTCACAGCTGATGGGAATCAATGTAAACAGCACAATTTCTTTAACATTTGCAATCGGTTCTGCTTTGGCAGCAATTGCAGGGGTATTACTCTGCTCCGCTTATCCGATTTTGAATCCGACCACAGGTGCGATGCCTGGGATTAAGGCCTTCACTGCTGCGGTATTCGGCGGAATCGGATCCATTCCTGGTGCGCTGATTGGTGGGATTTTATTAGGAATCATTGAAATTTTTGCAAAGGCATATATTTCTACACAGTTGTCCGATGCGATTGTATTCGGTGTCTTAATCGTAGTATTGATCGTGAGACCAACCGGTCTTCTGGGCAAAAAAATTAACGAGAAAGTGTGAGGTGTTTTTCATGAAATCAAAAATGATGAATAAAACAACTCTCAACAATATGGTTACTTATTTTATGGTAATTGCTGCCTTTGTTGTGATACAGATTCTTTTGGGATCCGGAAGTATTTCCAGCAGAATGCAGGGACAGTTGGTTCCTATTTGTGCATATATTGTAATGGCAATTTCCTTGAACCTGACGGTTGGGATTTTGGGTGAATTAAGTTTGGGACATGCCGGTTTTATGAGTGCAGGTGCATTCAGTGGGATTGTAACAGCCTGCTGCTTAAATAAGGTCATGGACAGCCCGGGTCTGGTGCTGTTTCTATCTATGCTCGTAGGCGGTGTGGTTGCCGCAATTGTAGGCTTTTTGGTAGGTGTTCCTGTATTACGGTTGAGCGGTGACTATTTGGCAATCGTTACACTGGCCTTCGGGGAAATTATCAAGGGGATTGTAAATAACCTTTTCGTAGGTCTTGACGCAAACGGTCTCCATGTCAGCCTGATTGAAAATAAACTTCAGATGACAGAAGGAACCATGTTAATCAACGGTCCAATGGGGATGACATCAATTCCTAGAATTGCAAGTTTTACAGCTGGTTTCCTTTTGATTATGTTATGTCTGGTTGTAATTTTCAATTTAGTAAACAGTAAAAGTGGTCGTGCAATTATGGCGCTTCGCGATAATAAAATTGCGGCACAGTCTGTGGGGATTAATGTTACAAACTATAAATTAATGGCATTTGTTATTTCTGCAGCAATGGCAGGGATGGCAGGTGTATTGTTTGCCGCAAACTTCTCTACGATTGTTGCAAGCAAATTTGACTTTAATACATCGATTCTGATTCTGGTATTTGTTGTATTGGGTGGTCTGGGTAATATGAGAGGCAGCATTATCGCTGCAACTGTTTTGACAGTACTGCCTGAAATGTTACGTAATTTCTCTGATTACCGTATGCTGATTTATGCAATTGTATTGATCATCATGATGTTAGTAACCAACAATCCAACACTGAAAAACGGTTTAAATGTAGTGGTAAGTAAAGTAAAAAATTTGAATCCGTTTCAGAAGGCAAAGGGAGGTAATGTGAATGTCTAGACTGGTTCCTATTCCAAGTACTGGATTTGTAAAAGAAAGAGACCTGGGAAAAACACCTGTATTAGAAGCAGCACACCTGGGAATTACCTTCGGCGGGTTAAAAGCGGTAGATGATTTTAATCTGACAGTCGGACCGTCTGAGATTACCGGATTGATAGGTCCGAACGGTGCAGGAAAGACAACAGTATTTAACCTTTTAACAAAAGTTTATCATCCAACAAGTGGAACGATCCTTTTGGATGGAGTTGATACTCACGGGATGAATGCAATTCAGGTAAATAAGGCAGGGATTGCAAGAACATTCCAGAATATCAGACTGTTCTCTTCCTTAAGTGTAGAGGAAAACGTAAAAATTGGTTTGCACAATCATATAAAATATTCGGTATTGGAGGGGATTGTAAGAGCCCCAAGATACTGGAAAGCTGAAAAACTGGCACATGAACGAGCAATGGAACTCCTCCATATTTTTGGAATGGAACACCTTGCAGATCATCAGGCAGGCAGTCTTCCTTACGGTGCTCAGCGTAGACTTGAAATCGTAAGAGCATTGGCAACAGAACCGAAGCTGTTGCTCCTGGATGAACCGGCAGCAGGGATGAACCCTTCCGAAACAGAGGAACTGATGGAAAATATTATTAAAATTCGAGACACATTCCATATAGCAATTCTTTTAATCGAACATGATATGAGACTTGTTACGGGGATTTGTGAAGGGCTGGCTGTATTAAACTACGGAAAAATTATTGCGAAGGGAACTCCGCAGGAAGTAATCAATAATCCGGATGTTATCAGCAGTTACCTGGGTCAGTAGGAGGTGTGACATGCTTAAAGTAGAAGATCTGAATGTATATTATGGAATGATTCATGCGATAAAAGGTATTTCATTAAATGTAAACAAAGGTGAGGTCGTTTCTTTGGTTGGCGCGAACGGTGCAGGAAAGACAACAACTCTGCAGGCTATTTCTGGGATGCTGAAGCCGAAATCGGGTTCGGTAAGTTACAGAGATCATAATTTACTGACAACACCGCCACATAAAATTATACAACTGGGCATGGCACATGTTCCGGAAGGAAGACGTGTTTTTGCGGAAATGAGTGTGCTGGAAAATTTGGAAATGGGAGCTTTTATTTCAAAGAATAAAGCAAAAGATAAAGCAAATCTGGATCGTATTTTTGCACATTTCCCAAGACTGGAAGAAAGAAAAAAACAGCCGGCAGGAACATTAAGTGGTGGGGAACAGCAGATGTTGGCTATTGGGCGTGCTTTAATGGGTTCACCGGATATGTTGCTTTTGGATGAACCGTCAATGGGACTGTCACCGCTTTTGGTAAAAGAAATTTTTAAAATTATCAAAGAACTGAATGATGATGGTATGACGATTCTTTTGGTAGAGCAGAATGCGAAACAGGCATTGTCTATTTCGAACAGAGGATATGTATTGGAAACCGGAAAAATTGTATTAGACGGAAATGCGAAAGATCTTTTGGAAAATGATGCTGTAAAAAAAGCATATCTTGGTGGTTAATGAGAAAAATCAGGACTGTGAATGCACTTGTATTTACAGTCCTGATTTTTTTTCCTTCTAATATAGAGGTATTTTTATATATGAGAAAGAATTAAATTTAAGACAATAATGAAAGACAGATCAAACCGCCGATTATCTGAGTTTTTGGCGGGATTGTCTTGGTTGGGGGTGAATACATGCATGGAATCATGATGGATTTGGATCCGATTGCGTTTACACTGGGTCCGATTACGGTTCGATGGTATGGGCTGTTAATTGCCAGTGCTATGCTGATTGCAGCTGTTGGCGGCTGTCGTGCTATGAGAAAAAACGGGATTGATGAAGATGATTATCTGACAATCTTTATGGTAACGATTGTTTTGGCAGTCATTGGTGCTCGTGCATACTATGTCATATTTGAATTACCGTACTATATACAGCATCCGGATGAGATCATTGCAATCTGGCATGGAGGATTGGCAATTCACGGGGGGATTCTTGTAGGATTGCTTTCTATTTATTTTGGATGTAAGCATTACCATATTTCATTTTGGAAGTTTACGGATATCATGGCACCGTTTATGATTTTAGGACAGGCAATCGGACGGTGGGGAAACTTCTTTAATCAGGAAGCATACGGTTATGAAGTGGATCCTTCTGTTGTCCCTTGGGCTATGTGGATTGATGGAGCCTACAGACATCCGACGTTCTTATATGAGTCTTGTTGGGATCTGTTAGTCTTTTTCATTTTACTTTGGCTTGGAAGACAATTATTTGTAAGAAGAGGCGAGATTGCGCTGAGTTATCTGATGCTGTACTCGACTGGGAGAGTTATAATAGAAGGTTTCCGTACAGACAGTCTGATGTTTGGACCGTTACGTATGGCACAGGTTATGAGTTTAACGTTATTTGCAGTCGGCTTGATTCTTATGATCTACCGTAGAAAAACGGGAAAAGCTGAAAAAAGAGAGATTATCAAAAAAACAGAATAGCATGAAAAATCAAAATCACACTGTGAGCACGGTGTGATTTTTTTTTGGATTCCATAAAAAAAATATTTGAAGAATTCTACAAGATACGATACAATGTAGGTATAAATTTTATTTTGAAGACGTATAAGGAGGCCTTTTAGAATGTTTATGTGGAATCGGACAGAATTGATGGTGACCTTGTCTCAAGAGCGTTATATGCAAGCACGAGCTTTGCTGCAGAAAAATAAAATAAAAACGCAGGGGAAACAGGTAAGGGAGAATATTGGTGGAAGACATAAAGATGGATATCTTTATTCTCAGGAAACACAATACTATTTATTTGTAGATAAAAATGACTTTGAAAAAGCAGCGGCATTAATAGAAAAGTTGTTTTTTGGTAATGAGGAAGAAGAAAATAAAGAGGACACTTCTTCAAAAGCGTAAAAATCATTATAAGAGAAGGTTTTATAAAAGGGGGGGAAGATTATCGGACATAGGACACCGTTGGGGAATTGTCTTAGGAATGCGTCCGATAGTACGTTGAAGTGGGGAAAAATAGTCGTGTAAAAATTGATAAGAAAGATATAGCTTTATTTGCGATTTGCTGGTTAGGATATTTTTTCGCATATTTTGGTCGAATGAATTACTCTGCCTGTATGGTGGCAATCATTGATGCGGAAGGATATGCCAAAGGTATGGTGGGGCTGGTTGGAACCGGCCTTTTTATCACTTACGGCCTTGGGCAGATTTTCAGTGGATTTCTGGGGGATTACGTTGCACCAAGAAAAATGATAGGGGTAGGATTATTAGGATCCAGTATCAGTAATTTGCTGATGTGTTTAACACCAAACCTGAATATGATGATTGTGATCTGGTGTATTAATGGATTCATGCAGTCTTTACTCTGGTCCCCGATTGTTCGAATGTTTGCGCAGTATTTTACAACAGAGGTCAGAGGGACGCTCGGTGTTTATATTAACAGTACTGTTCCGGTAGGAACTTTAGCAACGTATGGATTTACAGCGTTGATCTTAGAACTTACAGGAAACTGGAGAATGGTATTTATGGGGTCCTTTATCGTTATTCTGATAACTGCGGTTGCATGGTGGATCTCAACCGGTATTTTATTACCGAAACTGACAAGAGTCGATGTAATGCCGGCTAATGAACAGGAACAGAAATCTGTTGAAAAAGCACCGCTTGGAGAAATGGTGCTCACTTCCGGGATGATATTTATGTGCCTTGTATTAATGATGCAGGGAATGCTAAAAGAAGGAATTACGGCATGGATGCCGAATTTGATGGGAGAACGATTTGAAATCGGAACCACAATGGCGATTGTAAGCACCTCTCTGATTCCGATGTTTAATATTATCGGTATTACGATTGCGGCAAAAGCAAGAGTTTTAATCGGTGATGAAGTAAAATGTTCCTTTGTATTGTTTATTGCGGGAACAGTTTCTCTGGTGGCATTGTTTATTACATCCTTTATCGGTCTGATTCCGATGTTTGTGTTGTTCTCAATTGCAACGACAATCATGATGGCGATCAATACAGTGTATGTAGGTGTAATTCCGGGATATTTTGCGAAAAAAGGACGCAGTTCATCTGTTTCCGGGATATTAAATGCTTTTGTAAATTTGGGAATTGCGGTTTCTATGTTTGCAACAGGGGCTTTTTCCGATTTATTTGGATGGAATATGACAATGATTTTCTGGTGTGCCTGTGGTGGTGTGGGGATTTTCTCCAGCTTTATCGGTTATCAGATTTGGAAAAAGTACAAAGAAAAGCAGCTGGTTGCGTAAGAAAAATTGCGGATGCGATACAGATGGTGCTCCGAAAAAAAATAGACGAGAGAAAAGAACAGGAATTTATCACCTGTTCTTTTTTTGATATTTTTTTTCTATAAAAAGAAAGTTTTGATTCCTTTTTATAGAAAGAAAAGAGTAGAAAGAATTACTGATATATTTATAATAGATAGCAATAAAAAAACATCAAAATACATGATTAATAGATAAAAAACCATCAGATAGTCTGATAAAAAGGAAAAACTCTGTGCGTCAACAACAATAATTTAGACAAAAACTACCATTTTATAACAAAATAATACAAAGTATTTGTGCTGTAATACCGAAGATTAAGAGAAAAAACGCTATTTATTGTTATATATGCACAAAATAACTTGCAAGTTATACCTGAAATAGGTACAATTAATCTATATAGGATTATAGGTGATATAGGAAGGTAGGGTGGTCAATACATGGCGGTATTGCTGTCTGATTTATATGAAGGAGTAAAAAATCAGGATATTACATTAGTTGCCGGTGAAAAAGGTATGGGTAATGTAGTGCGCTGGTTGCATATGGTGGAAAGCAATGAAATATCATCATTTTTAGATGGACAGGAAATTGCATTTACAACTGGGGTTGGATTAACCGGCGAAGGTGCTTTTATGAACCTGGTAAAGGATATTAATGAACATAAAGCCAGTGGTATGGTAGTAAATGTAGGTCCTTTCATTAAAGAAATCCCGGATGATGTAAAAGAATATTGTGATCAGGAAGGTTTTCCGCTGTTTACAGTTCCGTGGCAGGTCCATATGGCGGAAATTATGCGGAGTATTTGTTATATGATCACAGAATCGGACAAATATAATTTGGAATTGTCCAGTGCTGTAAAAAATGCGATTTTCTTTGCGAATCAAGAGGAGCTGTATGTTCCGCAGTTGGAACGAAATAATTTTCTGCGTGGCTGGTCATACTGTGTTACAGTTATTGATATATTGGAAGATGGGGAACGTATTGCAGATGATAAAATGCAGCGTTATCTGAAAATTATTGAAAACTTTATGATTTTCTCAAGAAAAAAAACCTTTGCGTTTGAACTTGGTGGAAATATTGTTATTTTATTTGCAGGATACGATGAGCAAATGGTCAAAAAAACTGTTTCGGATGCGATTAAAAGATGTAATTTTCAGAAGGAACAGTGCTTTGTCGGAATCGGAAGATGTACCGGTAATGCACAGAGTATAGGAAAGTCCTATCGACAGGCCGGTCAGGTATTGAAATTACAGAAGAATATGCATAATGACAGAGATGTTGTAGCATATCAGGAACTGGGTATCTATAAATTACTTATGGATATTGAAAATCAGGACGTTATTAATGAGTATTACAGCGAGACGATTCAGCGTCTTGTGGAATATGATAAACTGAACCAGACAAACTATTGTGAGGTTTTACAATGTTACCTGGAACATAGCGGCAGTGTAAAGGAAACTGCAGAAGCGATGTTTGTACACAGAAACACCATTAACTATAAGATCAATAAGATCGAGGAAATGCTGAATTGCGATCTATCCGAGCTGGATACCCGATTGCTCTACAGTATTGCATTCATGCTTGAAAAGATTATGTAGTCTAAGGATAGCGTAGGATGTATAAAATGAATATTTTTTATGATATGTATAAACAATGTGCCGATGCACAAAAAAAGTCATGCTTTAAAAGGTTGCAAATTTTAGGATTGAATATATAATATACTTATAGGTTACATTAAGAGAGCGAGATAAGTTCTAATAAAGAACGACAGACTCTCTCTTATAAAAATATTTTTTATATTCTGAAAGGATGGTAATGTAAAATGGCATTAACAGGAAAAGAAATCTCTCAGATGCATTCCGAGTACATCGCTCAGTCTTGGTCCAAATCTGGCGGTAAAGCAAGACCAATTAAAAGTGGTAAAGGTGTTTATCTGTATGACTATGACGGAAATAAAATTACAGATATGTCCTCCTTACTGGTATGCGCTAACTTAGGTCACAGCCTGCCAGAAATGGTAGACGCAATCAAAAAACAGGCTGACGAACTGTGCTTCGCTGCTCCTTGCTACTCCACAGAAGCTAAATCCACACTGGCTAAAAAATTAGTAGACATCGCTGGTGCAGATCACTTCCAGAGAGTACTGTTCACAAATGCTGGTGCTGACGCTAACGAAAACGCAATGAAAATTGCTCGTAACTATACAGGCCGTACCAAAATCTTCAACCGTTACAGAAGCTATCACGGTGCTACATTAGGTGCTTCCAATGCATCTGGTGACTGGAGACGTTTCGCAGCTGAAGTTGGTGGTGCTAACGGCTTCATCAAATTCTTAGACCCATACACCTATCATGATGGTTGGGACAAAGCAGACGAAGAAAAAGCTGCTAAATACTATCTGCATCTCTTAGAAGAACAGTTACATTATGAAGGTACTGAAAACGTAGCTGCAATCATGATGGAATCCATTACCGGTGCTAACGGTGTTCTGATTCCACCTAAAGGATACATGGAAGGCGTTCGTGCTCTGTGCGACAAATACGGCATCCTGATGATCTGCGACGAAGTTATGGCTGGTTTCGGTCGTACCGGTAAAATGTTCTGCTGGCAGAACTTCGATATCGTTCCTGATATCATCACATTCGCTAAAGGTGTTACCTGCGGTTATGTTCCACTCGGTGGCGTAATCATGAGCAAAAAAATCTCCGCTTACTTCGAAGATCATGTTCTGCAGTGCGGCTTAACATACAGTGGTCATACACTGGCTTGCGCAGCTGGTAATGCAGCAGTTGACTACTATCTGGATCATAACATTTGCGACAAAGTTATGGAAACAGGTAAATATTTAGCTGATTGGGAAGACAAAATGGCTGAAAAACACGCTTGCGTTGGTGAAGTAAGACATATTGGTCTGTTCTCCGCATTCGAATTAGTTAAAGATAAAGAAACACGTGAACCATTAGACTTCTATGGTTGCCCAAATAGCATCAAAGCTCAGGCTATTGCTAAACTGGAAAATGAATACAACGTTCACCTGTATGGTCGTGAAAACACAATGTCTGTTTGCCCTCCACTGATCATCACCAAAGAAGAATTAGACGAAGTATTCCCTAAAATCGATGCTGTATTAACCTGGATCGACGAACAGTTACCAACACTGGAAAAAGACCCTAACTATGCTACTGCAATGAGCATTGTAAAATAATTTAGTTCTTTGAAATTCTCAGACAGGCTGTCTATTCTCCTAAAAGTAGATAGCCTGTCTTAATTCTCAAATATATTTGGAAAAGGTGGTTTTTATCATGGCATCTTGGAATTATATTCAGCCAGTAGAAATTAGATTCGGCGCTGGCTTAATCGGTAAAATTGATGAAATTGCAAACGAATTAGGTATCGCAAACGGTATCTTAGTTTCTGATAAATTCTTTATGACAAGCGGCTTAGCTCAGAAAATCGTTGATGGCAGCCACGGTGCATTAACAGCTGTTTACGGCGACGTTTCTCCTAACCCAGATGTTACTGAAATCGATGCTTGTGCTGATCTGATCAGAAAAAATAAACATGGTTTCGTAGTAGCATTAGGTGGCGGTTCTGCTCTGGACTGCGCTAAAGCTGCAGCTTCCGTATGCATGACCAATGATTCCATCGTTGATTATCATGGTACAGGTAAAGCTTTCCCTGAAGAACATCTGCCATTAATCGCTGTTCCAACAACAGCTGGTACAGGTTCCGAAGTTACAAAAGTATCTGTTGTAACAAACCATGCTATTGGTAAAAAAGCTCCAATCAACTGCTTAAACTTCTATCCAAAACTGGCTGTAATTGACCCAGAATTAACCTATACATGCCCACCAAAAGTAACTGCTGGTTGTGGTATCGACGTATTATGCCACGCTGTAGAAGGTTTCTGGAGCAAAAACCATCAGCCAATTTGTGATGCAGTAGCATTACATGCTGTTGATTTAGTATTCAAATATTTATATCGTGCATATGAAAACCCTAACGATGTTGAAGCTAGAGAAAAAATGTGCGAAGCATCTGTAATGGCTGGTCTGGCATTCACCATTCCACTGACAACAGGTTCCCATGCATGTTCTTTCCCACTGACCAACATTCACCATATTCCACATGGCGAAGCTTGCGGTCTGACCATCGATTACTTTGCTAGAATTAACGCTAAAGACCCAGAAGCTGGTCCAAGAGTTAATGAATTTGCTAAGAAATTAGGCTTCAAAGACATGTTAGACATGGCTGATGCTATCCATGAACTGAAAGCTAAAATGGGTCTGAGAAATGGTCTGAAAGATCTGAACTTAACAGAAGATCAGATTGCTGACCTGGTACGCATCTCTGTTCATCCAAACCTGCGTAACAACCCAGTATACATCACTGACGAAATGTTAGATGAAATGTATCATTACTTAGCAAAAGCTGAATAATAAAATTTGATTTTTTAGGCGGTATGTCTTTTAGACATACCGCTTTTTTTATTTTTATACAAGGAAAGTTATTTTTAAAATAGTTAAGAAAAATTGTATGATATAAGGTTTTCTCTATTTTGTATTCCAATTAAGGAAAGAAATACTTAGTAAGATTTATAAGAAAAAAAAGATGAAAACGCGCTTTAAATAGACTAAAGCAACGGAAATAAAACTGTTTGGGAAGTTGCAAGAAAAAAAAGACTAAAATTAAAGAATGAGAAAATGAAAGAGAACCGGAGAAAATAGGTTCTTTTTTATTTTGATTGAAAAAGAAGGGTGTTTTTCGAGGAGATTCTTAGAGAATCTTCCGTTACATAATAAAAACAGATTAAAAGCAACGGAAAGGAATACAAAGAAGGAAAATGATCAGGTTATATTATTTTGTCTATAGTAAAGTCGGAAAAAGAGAGAAAATACAATTAATTGATATAAGTGTTTTCATAAAAACAGTGATAGAGATGGGATAAATATGTATTTGTTATTTAGGACTGTTATGAACATAATAGAATTATACATTAATTCAGATAATATAAATCAATAGATAAAGGGGAGACAGAAGATGGAACAGTTATATTTTAACGGTGATATTGTAACAATGGAAGACCAGAATGATAATCCGGAAGCAGTACTTGTTCGAGACGGAAAAATTGCGGCTGTCGGAGCATATGCTGATTTAGAAAAAATGATCCAAGAAAAGGATTATGAAAAAATTGATTTGGACGGAAAAACGTTAATGCCGGCATTTATTGACGGGCATGGGCATTTCTCAATTGCAGCAGATCATACGACTCTTGCTGATCTGTCTGGAGCAAAATCCTTTCAAGATATTATTGATATTCTGCGCGCATTCCGTGAAAAAAATAATCTTACAAACGGAGAACCGATTATTGGTGTTGGCTATGACCACAATTATTTAAAAGAAAAAATACACCCGACCAGAAATGTGCTGGACGAAGTATCAAAAGACAATCCGGTAGGCGTATGGCATGCGTCACAGCATATGGGATCTGTAAACTCTAAATTATTAAATATCTTAAAAATCGATGAGACAACGCCGGATCCTGAAGGTGGTTTGATTGGACGGTATGCGGGAAGCATGAAACCAAACGGTTATCTTGAAGAAGCCGGGATTAATTCTTTCAGACTTTACCAGAAAAAAATCAAAATTGATTATCGGAAACAAATGGATATCACGCAGCGGATTTATACCCAGCATGGGATTACAACCGTACAGGATGGTGCGGCCAATCGTGCTACAGTAGATATGGTCAGAGAAATGGCCAAAGAAGGAAGAATCTATGTAGACATCATTGCATATCCGTTTTTAAATCAAGAACACTTGACGGGAGTTGTGGATGACAATAGAGATTGCCTGTATAAATATGTGGATCACTTTAAAATTAACGGGATGAAAGTGGTTTTAGACGGTTCCCCACAAGGACGTTCCGCATGGATGTCTAAACCATATGAAGGATCAGACGGTTATTGCGGATATCCACGATTCCAGTCTGATTGGATTGAAACTGCCGCAGCTATTTGTATTGAAAATAATTTACAGATGCTTGCTCACTGTAACGGTGATGCCGCAAGTGAACAGTATTTGGATTGTTATGAAAAAGCTTTAAAAGAAAGTAATAATCCAAAGAAAGGCGAATTAAGACCGGTTATGATTCATTGCCAGACGGTACGAGATGATCAGTTAGACCGTATGGCGAAAATTAAAATGATTCCATCTATTTTTGTTTCCCATGTTAATTATTGGGGGGATATTCACTTAGTAAACTTTGGAGAAGAACGTGCAAGAAGAGTCAGTCCTGTAAAATCAGCACTGGATCGGGGATTGATTTACAATTTCCATACAGACACACCAATTGTTCCTCCAAATATGTTCCATACCGTATGGGCAGCAGTTAACCGTATTACAAAGGCAGGGGTTCTGTTAGGGCCTGAACAAAGAATCGGCATCTTTGACGCATTGAAAGGTGTTACCATCAATGCGGCCTATGAGTATTTTGAAGAGGATTTGAAGGGAACAATTAAGGAAGGAAAACTTGCGGATTTAATTATTGTTGACCGAAATCCTTTGAAAACAGAACCAATGAAGATTAAAGACATCCAGGTATTGAAAACAATCAAGGAAGGTAACGTGATTTATACAAAAGAATAATATAAGAAAAAAAATCCCTTCGAGCGGCTGTAACCACCGTTCGGAGGGGTTTTTGTGTATTAAAGAAATAGATGTAAAAAAGTGGACTATCAAAAGTGATATCTATATAAGAATGAAAATATCATTGATAAATAAAATTATAAAGACAAGTAAGAAATTTTGTAGTATGATATATGAAGTTTGTGTAAGTATTGAAATAAGGGTAAATGGAGGCGTCATTTTAAAATGGATTTGACAAGAAGGCAGAGAAATGAGGAGTTAAAAAAAATTCTGCTTGCGGTATTCGGTACAGCTGTTTTTTCTATAGGTGTAAACTGGTTTATTGTACCAATTGGGCTTTATAACGGTGGATTTGTTGGGATTGGTCAGTTGATTCGAACCATCCTGGTCGAGTATGCGCATATGGATTTTGGGACGGTAGATATAGCAGGGTTGGTTTACTTTGCATTGAATGTGCCTTTATTTATTTTGGCGTTTCAGTCTTTGGGAAAAGGCTTTTTTGTTAAAACGGTAATCTGTGTAGTCTGTCAGACCATCTTTCTGACTATTTTTAAAAGTCCGCAGGTGCCAATTATTGAAGATTATTTGACAGCCTGCTGTATTGGTGGATTAATTGCTGGCTGGGGTGTCGGACTGACCTTGAAGAACGGTGCGTCCGGCGGTGGTCAGGATATTCTCGGTGTTTACTTTACAAAGAAATGGAAAGGCTTCAGCGTAGGGAAAATGGGCTTAATGGTAAACTTTATGGTTTACGCGGTCTGTGCGCTGATGTTCGACCTTGAGATTGTTATTTATTCTGTTATTTATACAGCAGTCATGTCTATTGTACTGGATAAAACACATTCTCAAAATATTTTGACAGAAGTAACAATTTACAGTAAAGGACATTCTGTTGAAATGAGACAGTTTATTTTGGAACGAATGGGAAGAGGCTGCACGTACTGGAACGGATACGGCGGACTGACGGATTCTGAAACATCTATTATCTGTACAATTATTTCAAAATATGAAGTAACAGAACTGCTAAGACATATTCACTCGATTGATGAAAGTGCCTTTGTTGTTATGAATGAGTGCGTGGATGTTGACGGACAGTTCTTCAAAAAATTATAATAGTCTGCAGTTACGAGAAAAAGAACTCTTTCAAAAAAGTGATCGGTTAACCGGTCACTTTTTTTATTGGTTGAAAAAGATAAGCAACGGAACAAGAGAAAAACCGCGGGATGACTACAGATTTCTTAAGATATATAGTATAATAAAAGGGTTGTCATTAATATGCAATGACCAATACATACTGTCGGATTTTGAAAAATATGAAAATCTGCTTGCGTATACTGTACACATAAAAAATAGTACAGAAAAACATGACAGAGTTAGAAAATCGGGAAAAGTATGTCTTAGATAAAAAATCCGTAGATCTGCGAAAAAAGATCCTTTTGGGAAATTTTCTTAACAGATTTGGAAATCCGTTTTTGAAAGGCAGGTGAACGTGTCAACAGCTCTCAGGATCAATGTCGTGAGAATTTTTGGCACGCTGGAATGAATAAGCTGATTCAATTTAAAAACATTGTGAAGGCATTTGACGGCCAACTTGTATTAAAGGGGATTAACCTGGATATTTATGAGAAAGAGTTTGTTACCTTATTAGGCCCGAGTGGATGTGGGAAAACCACGTTGCTGCGTATTTTAGGAGGGTTTTTATCACCGGACGAAGGCCAGGTAATGTTTGACGGTGAGAATATCACGGAATTGCCTCCGTACAAACGTGAGATTAACACAGTATTCCAAAAATATGCATTATTTCCGAATATGAATGTCTATGATAATGTTGCATTTGGATTGAAAATAAAGAAAGAACCGAAAGATGTTATTGAACAGAAAGTAAATCGTATGCTGAAGCTTGTTGGGCTGGAAGATTACGGGAAACGGCAGATCACCGAGATGTCCGGCGGTCAGCAGCAGCGTGTTGCAATTGCCCGTGCACTGGTGAATGAACCTATGGTATTATTGCTGGATGAACCTCTTGGTGCATTGGATTTAAAGCTCAGAAAAGAAATGCAGCATGAATTGAAAAAGATTCAGCAGGAAGTCGGAATTACATTCGTTTTTGTAACACATGACCAGGAAGAAGCCCTGACCATGTCAGATAAAATTGTTGTATTAAAAGACGGTGAAATTCAGCAGATTGGGTCTCCGACAGATATTTACAATGAACCTGCCAATGAGTTTGTTGCGAACTTTATCGGTGAAAGTAATATTATTGAAGGTGTTATGGTAAAAGATAAAGAGGTTGTTTTCGAAGACAAGCATTTTGCATGTATTGATTCCGGATTTGCACCAAATGAAAAGGTCGATGTTGTAATCAGACCGGAAGACTTGGATATTGTTCCGAAGGAACAGGGAAAATTAAAAGGGGTTGTAAAATCCGTTTTATTCAAAGGGGTTCATTATGAAACTATTGTAGAAACACGTGTAGGGACAAATATTACGGTAACAATGCATGTTTCCGCCGGAAAACCGGTTGAAAATACAGAAGCAAATGAAAAGATGAGCGCAAATGACTTTTATCTGGATGTGGAAGATATTGAAGAGTTAAACGATGCGGAAATCATAGCCCGTGCAGATGCTCAAGCATGGGATTCTAACACAGACGACTGGATTTCCATTCATAAAGTGGAATATGAAATTGAAGCAAAAACAGGAACTTATCCGGTAACGTTTTCTACAAAAGCGGGAACCAGTGTCAGTGCAAAAATGATTGTGCGTGAAGTAAACAGTATTTCCAGTAAAGAATACGAAGAAGAAATTTATGCTGTTAATTTCTTTAAAGATGTGGATGAAATTCAGGAAAGTATGGCGTTAGAAACAGACCTGAAAACCTGGGCAAATGCTTCCGCGTGGAGTTTGGAGGATGACTCCGCTGTTGAAATCACCGATGTGGTGTATGATTTTGATCCGGAAACAATTGAACCGGGAGATTATCCGGTAACCTTCAAGACAGAAGGGTATGAATATAAAATTGATACAACAGATTATCATGAAGAGGGAGAAGTAGTCGGACTGACCTTTGAACCGGAAGATATTCATATCATGTCGAAACCAATGAATTAATCTTTGTAAATTAAAAAAACAGTGCAAGATTGTATTTGGTAAAAAGGGGGCGGGATGCACATATGTGCTCAAAATAACTGGGTAGCTTTTGTGCAAGAAAAATGAAACAATTTCGAAGAATGGCATATCCTTATTTTGTGTGGACAGCAATTATGATTGTGGTGCCGATGGTTATTATATTAATGTATGCATTTACACAAAAGGGGAATGATGTATTAACGTTTCGGTTTACCATGGAAAATTTTCTTCAGTTTTTCCGGGATCCGATTTTTATGGATGTATTAAAGAGATCTCTATGGGTTGCAATTGTCACGACGGTGATTTGCTTATTACTGGGTTATCCGCTTGCGTATATCATAGCGCAGTCATCAGGGCGTAAAAAAATAATTCTGGTCATGCTTATTACGATTCCGATGTGGATCAATATGCTGGTACGCACGTATGCCTGGGTAGGGATTTTGCAGGACAGAGGTTTAATCAACACATTCCTGATAAATATGGGACTGGATCCGATCCATATGATCCATACGGATTTTGCGGTTATTCTTGGAATGGTATATAACTTTATTCCGTTTATGATTCTGCAAATTTATACCTCTCTGTCTAAAATGGATAAAGATCTTTTGGAAGCGGCAAGCGATTTAGGAGCCAGCGCGGTGCAGGCTTTTTGCAGAATTACATTGCCGTTGTCTCTTCCGGGTGTCATCAGTGGAATTACACTGGTATTCCTTCCGGCGGTATCCAGTTTCTTTATTCCGAAAATGCTGGGAGGCGGACAGTACGTTTTGATTGGGAATGTAATCGAATCGCAGTTCCTTACTTCCGGAAACTGGAACTTCGGTAGTGCGATTTCCATGATTATGGCTGTGATCATTATGATCTCAATGTATATTACAAAGAAAGTAGATAAAAACGGGCAGAAAGAAGGAGGGCGATAATATGAAGCGAGCACATAAGATTTTATCAAAAATTTATCTGGGCATTGCGCTGCTTTTCTTCTATCTTCCGATTGTCTATACCATTTTCTTCTCTTTCAATGAAGGTCGGTCACTTACCCGATTTGATGGGTTTTCGATTCGTTGGTATCAGAAAATGCTTTATGACAGTAATATGATGGATGCTATTTTTTATACCTTTGCGATTGCAATTCTGGCTACCATTATTTCGACCATAGCAGGAACGATTGCCGCAATCGGGATTTCTAATTCCAAAAAACTGGTTCGGGGCGTCATGGAACAGGTGAACAATCTGCCGATTATGAATCCGGAAATTGTTACGGCAATCGGATTGCTGATGTTCTTCAGTATGCTTGGCATCAAAAAAGGGTTTACAACAATGCTTCTGGCACATGTGATGTTCTGCATACCGTATGTGATGTTGAGTGTAATGCCTAAAATTCGCTCTTTGGATCCCAATCTTGCCGATGCGGCACTGGATTTAGGTGCCACACCCTGGCAGGCCTTGACAAAGGTTATTGTACCTCAGCTGATGCCGGGGATTGTTTCTGGGGCGTTAATCGCTTTTACAATGTCTTTTGATGATTTCATCATATCTTATTTTGTAACCGGAAACGGAGTAAGTAATATTTCGATTCTGGTTTATACGATGAGTAGACGTGTAGATCCTTCGATTAATGCACTCTCCACGATGATTATTTTATTGATTACGATTGTATTACTGCTTGTGAATATTATTCCAATTTTAAAAGAACGTCGTCAGAAAAAGAAACTGCAGGCTCTTGCAGAAGAAAAACAGTAAGAAGAAAATCCTGTTGTGAATATGATCACGGCAGGATTTTTGCTTTCTCAGAGCGGAAAGATATTCGCGTAAAGTGATGCAGATATGATATAATAAAATGAAAGGTTTGGATAAAAGTTCCTCGTCTGTATCTGATGGATCGGGTTGAAGGATGTGCTCGGACAATCTTATAGATAGGAGACCGTTTTCCAAAGTTGAAAAGAAATCCGGTAAATTTGTGAAAACAAAAGCTGAGAAAACGATAAAAGCGTCATTTTTGGGAAAATAGGAAGATTTTAAAGAAGCAAAAGAAAGGGGGAAGCCACTGGCAAAATAAAATATGCGAAATGATATGAAAAAATTCCGAAAACAGTTCCGATGAGAACTGCTTTGACAGAGAGGAAGAACGAGTGAAAGGCAACGGTATCGTTTGAGTATTTTTATTTTGGTTGTGTTTTGGGTGGCGGGAGTCGCTTCAAAGTGAGGCGATGAATTGACAAATGAAAAAAATAATTGCATTAGTGGTGACAGTAATGTTGCTGCTTTCCGGTTGTGGCGGAGACGGTCCGTCAAAAGAAGAAGTTATTGAGAAGTATGGATCTGACACGCTGAAGCTGTATAACTGGGGTCAGTACGTGGGTGACTTTGTAATTCATAATTTTGAAAAGGAATACGGTGTAGACGTTGTTTATGAAATGTTTGATTCCAATGAGATGATGTATACTAAGTTACAGGCAGGAGATTCCTATGACGTGCTGGTACCTTCGGATTATATGATTGAACGTCTGATTCATGATGATATGCTTCAGAAAATCGATCTTTCCAAGATTCCGAATATGGAAAATGTGGCAGAGGATCTGAAAGGGTTGCCGTATGATCCGAATAATGATTATTCGGTACCGTTTTTCTGGGGAAGTGTCGGCATTGTATATAATAAGAACAACGTGGATATCAAAGATCTGGAAGAAGAAGGCTACAATATTTTGTTAGATAAAAAATATGCCGGAAAAATTTACATGTATGATTCAGAACGAGATTCTTTCATGGTAGCATTAAAGGCACTGGGCTATTCTATGAATACGGATGATGAAAAAGAAATTAAGGAAGCGTACAAATGGCTGGTTAAGCAGAGAAAAACCATGGATCCGGTTTATGTAGCTGATGAAGTTATTGACGGGATGATTAACGGAAATAAAGATATGGCAATTGTGTATAGCGGGGACGCAACAACCATCATCAATGAAAATATGGACATGGGATTTTATCTGCCGAAGGAAGGAACCAATTTATGGAGTGACGCTATGGTAATTCCTAAAAATGCGGAAAATCCGAAACTTGCTCATGAATTTATCAACTATATTTTGACCTATGAGGCTTCTTTGGATAACAGTGAAACAGTCGGATACACTTCCTCCAATCAGAAGGTTATGGATCATTTAAGCGGAAAGGACGGAAACTTCTATCAGAATGAAGCGTATATTCCGCGTTCCGGCTATGAAAAAGATGAAGTTTTTGAAGATAATCCGGTATTAAAAGAGCGATTAACGGAATTATGGATAAAAGTAAAAGCCAGTGGGGTATAATAGAGGAATTCAGTTAAATTAAAACGAAAAAAACAATAGAGCAAATGATCTGCATAGTGAGTGAGAGAAATGAAAAGAAAACTGTATGTGAATTTGGAAAGATGTATAGGAAACGAAAAATGTCCTGCAGTACGTGTGTGTCCGATGGATGCTTTGTATCAGGAAAAAGGTGAAATGAAGCCGAGTATTCGAACAGGAAGTTGTATCGCATGCGGTACCTGTATTCGAATTTGCCATGAACATGCATTGCAGATTACAGAAGGATAAGAACGGAGTAAAAGAAACAGGAACAGTGGTCCTGTTTCTTTTTTACAGGAGGGATACTATGGACAAAAAACTGTTTCGAAGTTATATGCTCTTAATTACTTTTGCGGTTGGTCTTGTTTTGGTTTTGACAAAAATTGATCTGATTGCGAGTGCACTCGGTGTTGTGTTACGATTGTTGCGTCCGTTTTTTATTGGATTTGCAATTGCGTTTGTGCTGAATATACCTTATGAAATTATTCGGAAAAGTTTAAATAAGCGTCACGGGAATAAAGAACCGTCCGGGCAGAAGATAAAAAAACTGATTGCGATTGTTGGAGCCTATATTTTAAGCTTTGGCATTTTTGGCGGCGTCATTGCTATTGTGATTCCGGAACTGATCCGAAGTATTGAAATGTTAATTAACAACAGTGATATTTATATGCAGAACTTCCAGAATTTCTTAGTGTGGATGGGACAGTTTGATCTGACACAGATTTCAGAACTGGATATGAATAAACTGGTCACCGGACTGGAATCAGAGCTGCATGATATCATGGATCAGGCGATTGACGCAGTCACTGTTTTATTCCCACAGATTTTCAATGTTACCAGTAATATTATCACAGGTGTTGCAAATATCGGGATTGGGCTGATTGTTTCGATGTATTTATTAGCAAGTAAAGAAACTCTGTGTCATCAGATAAAACGATTGACCTATGCTTTTTTACCGAAAAAAATAGCTGACAGTTGTGTGGATATCTGTAATTTAATCAACCAGTGTTTTACAAGCTTTGTCACAGGTCAGCTGATGGAAGCGTGTATTCTTGGCCTGCTCTGCTTTGTCGGAATGAAAATTTTTGGTTTCCAGTATGCATTTTTAATTAGTTTACTGGTGGGCGTATCTGCAATTATTCCGATTGTAGGTGCCTTTATCGGTACCGTTCCTGCCGTGATTCTGCTCTTTTTAGTGGAACCGATGCAGGCATTCTGGTTTATTGTGTTTATCATTATTCTGCAGCAGATTGAAGGACATCTGATTTACCCGAAGGTGGTCGGAGAAGTAATCGGTTTACCTCCGCTCTGGGTACTTCTTGGAATTGTTGTCGGCGGTGGATTAGGCGGTATTCTTGGCATGCTTTTAGGTGTTCCGATGGTAACGGTAATTTATAAACTAACCAGTCAGATCATGGATAAACGTTTAAAGCAGAAAAATCTCACGATATAATTCGGCGGCAGAAGAAGCATCTGGTATAAGATGAAGAAAGGAAGAAGGGTTCCGGACCCCTGTTCAGCAGATGCTCATGTATACAGAATTTTCTTGATTCTTTGCTTGACAATAAGATTTGCATTGACTATAATATGATTCAAGTTATACAAATAAACATACGGAAGAGGAATAGTAGTCTTTAGAAAGCATCCAGAGAGTTGCCGGCTGGTGTGAGGCAATTGTGGAAAAAAGATGAACTGGCCTTGGAGTTGCTGTCCTGAACTTACAGTAGGGGCAGACGGTTTTTCCACCGTTATTGGAATCAAGTGGATAGCTTTCATGCTGTCAACCGGAGTGGTACCGCGGAACTGATCCCCCTTTTCGTCTCTGATCATAGAGAGAAAAGGGGGTTTTTTTATATCGCCGTGAGGGCGGATTTAAAATTATTTCGAAACCACAGGAGGAGATCAGAATGGAAGGATATCAGAAATACGAAAAAGCTTATTTTATGCCACCGGAACCATGCTATGACTGGGTGAAAAAAGATGCCATTACAAAAGCGCCGATTTGGTGCAGTGTAGATTTAAGAGACGGCAACCAGGCGCTGATCGAACCAATGAACCTGGAAGGGAAACTGGAATTTTTTAAATTGTTGGTGGAAGTTGGTTTCAAAGAAATAGAAGTTGGTTTTCCGGCAGCTTCTGAAACAGAATACCAGTTTATGCGTACTCTGATTGAGGAAAATATGATTCCGGATGATGTTACGGTACAGGTTCTGACTCAGGCCAGAGAGCATATTATTCGTAAAACATTTGAAGCGATTGATGGTGCACCGCACGCAATTGTTCATTTGTATAACTCTACATCTGTTGCACAGCGCGAGCAGGTTTTCCGCAGATCGAAAGAGGAAATCAAACAGATGGCGATTGACGGTGCAAAACTGTTAAAAGAATTGACGGAAGAAGTGGACGGAGACATCCGTTTTGAATATAGTCCGGAAAGTTTTTCCGGAACAGAAGTAGATTATGCTTTGGAAGTATGTAATGCGGTGTTGGATGTATGGCAGCCAACCGCTGATAAAAAACCGATTATCAATCTGCCGACAACGGTGGAAACATCTATGCCACATGTATTTGCCAGTCAGGTAGAATATATGCATAAACATTTGAAATATCGTGAAAACGTGATCATTAGTCTGCATCCTCACAATGACAGAGGTTGCGGTGTCAGCGATGCGGAACTGGGCGTTCTGGCAGGAGCAGACAGATTGGAAGGGACTCTTTTTGGAAACGGAGAAAGAACCGGTAATGTGGATTTGATTACCCTGGGAATGAATATGTTCTCCCACGGTGTTGATCCGGAATTAAATTTTCATGACATGGCTCATTTGCGGGAAGTCTATGAAAGACTGACTCAGATGCAGGTACATCCGAGATCTCCGTATTCCGGTGATTTGGTATTTACTGCATTCTCCGGTTCCCATCAGGATGCGATTGCAAAAGGTATGACCTACCGAGAAGAAAAGAAACTGGATACCTGGTCGGTTCCGTATCTGCCAATCGATCCGCAGGATGTGGGAAGAACTTACGATTCCGATGTTATCCGTATCAACAGCCAGTCCGGAAGAGGTGGCGTAAGCTATGTTCTGAAACAGAACTACGGAATCAATTTGCCGGATAAGATGAAAGAGGAATTTGGATATGCGGTAAAACATGTTTCCGATGTTGAACAGAAAGAACTGACACCGGAATGGATCTATTCCATTTTGGAAAATCGTTATATCAAAGTTTCTCCGCACTTTGAAGTTAGTGAATATCACTTCCGTCAGAAAGAAGACGGCGGAATTGCGGCAACCGTAACTGTAAGCAGAAACGGAAGCAGCCGTGTTGCGGAAAATGAAGGGAACGGACGACTGGATGCTGTAAGTAAAGCACTGAAAAAAGAAATGGGACTGTCCTATGAACTGATTGATTATAAAGAACATGCACTTTCGACCGGGTCTTCTTCAAAGGCAATGAGTTATGTGGCACTGAAAGAAAATGACAAAGTGGTATGGGGGATTGGGATTGATGAGGATATCATCGAATCTTCCATGAAAGCTCTCTATGCGGCAATCAACCGCTTGGAATGTTGGGATAAATAAAGTACAGTATGAATTGAAAAGCCGGAAGTTATTCATAAAACTTCCGGCTTTTTGTATTTCGGATAAAAAAATCCATGAAAGAAACGAATTCTTTCATGGATTTTTGTGATTTCAATAATAGAAAAAAATAAATCAGACATTGAAACGGAAGAGCATAATGTCGCCGTCTTTAACAACATAGTCTTTTCCTTCAATGCGAACCAGACCTTTTTCTTTAGCAGCTGCATAATTGCCGCTTGCTCTCAGATCATCGTAGGAAACAACTTCTGCACGAATGAAACCACGTTCAAAGTCAGAGTGAATTTTCCCTGCAGCACCAGGTGCTTTTGTTCCGTTGGTAATGGTCCATGCACGTACTTCTTTTGGACCGGCTGTCAGATAACTGATCAGTCCCAGTAATTTATAACTTGCAGCAATTAAACGGTCCAGACCGGATGCGCTGACACCGAGATCTTCTAAAAACATGCTTTTTTCATCATCGTCAAGCTCAGCAATTTCCTGTTCAATCTGAGCACATACCAGGAAGGATTCGGAATTTTCTTCTGCAGCGAATTCCTGTACACGTTTTACATAATCATTACCGGTAGCGAGTTCATCTTCTTTTACGTTTGTTGCATAAAGAACCGGTTTGTAGGTGAGCAGATTCATATCATCCAAAAGTGCTTTTTCCTCATCGCTTTCGATTGGGAAGCGGCGAGCCACCTGACCGTCTTCTAAATGAGCTTTTAAGCGTTCCAGAATTTTAGCTTCTGCAATTAATGCTTTATCTCCGCTTTTCTGACCTTTCTGCGCTTTCAGTAAACGACGTTCCAGTACTTCCAGGTCAGAGAAGATCAGTTCTAGATTGATGGTTTCAATATCGCGGATCGGGTCAATGGATCCTTCCACGTGAACAACATTGCTGTCATCGAAGCAACGTACAACGTGTACAATCGCATCTACTTCACGAATATGAGAGAGGAACTGGTTCCCTAAACCTTCCCCTTTGCTGGCACCGCGTACGAGGCCGGCAATGTCAACAAATTCAATTACAGCAGGAATGATCTTGTCTGTCTGATATAAATCAGCCAGCCAAGGCAGTCTGTCGTCCGGAACGGATACAACACCAACGTTCGGATCGATTGTGCAGAATGGATAGTTTGCGGATTCTGCGCCTGCTTTTGTAAGTGCATTGAATAATGTACTTTTTCCAACATTCGGTAAACCGACAATACCAAGTTTCATAAAAAAACGACTCCTTTACTGTATATGTAAGGTTTCGATTGCATAAAGAATAAACAGTATATTCACGAATTTTATGCAAGGGAAACGATAGAATAGCCAATACTCTTATTATAAGAAATATAATTCAGAGATTCAAGAATAATTGGAAAATGAAAAACTTTTTCAAAAGTGCTTGCCCATAGGCGAAATACTTGATATAATAAACATAATCCGAAAAGAAAATGTGGTGAAAAGGTATCATACAGGTTGTGGCACCTGAGGTATGGGTTCGACTCCCATCGTTTTCTGTCGTGACGCACCTCCTATGGGTGCGTTTTTTTTTGATAAAAATACACATAAAAATTCATTAATATGATTAAAAATTAATCCGAGATCTTTTATTTATGCAACTTTATAGAAGTCACCACTCACCACATTGTTCTGTGACATGGATTGCTCCAAGTATAACCATGATAAAAAAAAAACGGCTTCCGAAAATTCGAGAGCCGTCTATTATGCCGGTGATCGGGGTCGAACCGATACGGTATCGCTACCGCAGGATTTTGAGTCCTGTGCGTCTGCCAATTCCGCCACACCGGCATACCAATAGGTTACTTTAGATATTATAGGGAAAACCAATCTTATTGTCAATACCTTTTTTGGAAAAGGAGAGAGGCGGACAGAAAATACGGTAGGAAAACAGGATTTTTTGAGAAAAGGTGAAGGAATGTAATGAGGAGATTTGTAAGATTCTTAAAAGAAGAAACTGTACTGACGATTGTTGCCGTGGCGGCGATTTGCAGTATATTTGTCGTACCGGTCAGTACAGCTTATCTTGAATATTTTAACTGGAGTGTGATTGCGCTTTTATTTTCCCTGATGCTTGTGGTGGCAGGTTTTCAGAAGTGCGGTGTCTTTAACTGGATTTCCGCATGGCTTTGCCTGAAAACGACAACAGTAAGGGGCATGAGCCTGGCGCTGGTATTTTTGTGTTTTTTCAGTTCTATGTTTGTAACCAACGATGTGGCACTTCTTACCTTTGTGCCGTTTGCGGTGCTGACACTGTCTATGACAGGACAGCAAAAACGAATGCCGTATGTAATTGTCTTACAGACGGTCGCGGCGAATCTGGGCAGTATGCTGACTCCTGTCGGAAATCCGCAAAATTTGTATTTATATTCTTATTATAAAATGGATCCGATGCATTTTTTTGCACTGACTCTGCCGATCAGCGCAGTCAGTTTATTCTTTTTAACAGTACTTTGTTTTCTGGTGCCGAGGGAGGAAATCCGGGAGCATCAGAGCAGATATCTTCCGGAAGTGAACCGGGATGCACTGCTGCTGTATCTAGGTCTGTTTATATGCTGTCTTGGAACGGTTTTTCGTTTTTATCACTGGTCCGTGATGCTTGTTTTGGTAACAGGCGTCTGTCTGATTCAAAACAGAAATCTGTTCCGGGAGGTGGACTACGGCCTTCTTTTGACTTTTTTGTGTTTTTTTATTTTTACCGGAAATCTGGGGCGTATTCCTGTGATTCAGGACATGCTGTACGGTCTTTTGCAGGGAAAAGAACTTTGGATTTCAGCGTTGACCAGTCAGATTATCAGTAATGTTCCGGCAGCTATTCTGCTCTCCGGATTTACGGATAATGCGAGTGCATTGGTTTTGGGAACGAATATCGGCGGTTTGGGAACACTTGTGGCAAGTCTTGCAAGTCTGATCAGCTATAAAGCTTATACAAAATTCCCGGGAGCGGATAAAAGAAAATACGTGCTGTTGTTTACCGGGTGCAATGGATTGTTGCTGATTGTGTTACTGCTAACGGCCTGCGGAATGCTCGCTTTTTGATGAGTTGTACCAATCAAAGTAAAAGCGAAATCCCGTAGTCTTATTACGGGAGGGATATCTTTTTATTGAAGCAGGAAAGGAGAAGATTTTTATGGACAGACAGATTGAAAAAAATCTGCGTAAGATCAGACGCCGGGAAAGTCGTCTGGAAAAGAAAAAAGGCGGCGGTCTGATGAAACCGCTGACAGATAAGGTGGAAGAAAAAATTCCGCCCGGACTGTATGATAAACTGCAGAAAGCGTTTTATCTCGGATTTAAAACGGTATTTCAGAAGGGAGACGGCCTGATTGAAAAGACCTATGACAGAGAAGAGCTGAAACTGAGCCACAAGGTTCATAATGAGTCGTTTGAAACCCTGGGAACCAAAAAAGGAATCAAAGGGATGAATAAGCTCGCCGGACAAAACAGTCTGAAAAATCTGGGACTCAGTGCCGTAGAGGGTACCGGTCTCGGCCTTTTGGGAATCGGGCTTCCGGATATTCCGATTTTTATCGGGGTTGTGTTAAAAAGTGTTTATGAAGTTGCTTTAAGTTACGGGTTTGACTATAAGGATGAAAAAGAGCGTTATTTTATTCTGAAAGTCATGGAAGCAGCCCTGGCGCAGGAGGAAAATCGAAAGAAAACCAGCCAGGAGGTAGATCGCCTGATGTTTTATCTGGATCGGGAACTCCCTTTTGAGTGGAACCTTGATGAACAGATGAAAAAAACAGCAGACTGCTTTGCAACCGATATGCTCTGCATCAAATTTATTCAGGGGCTGCCGCTGGTAGGTGTGATCGGCGGAATCACAAATGTGAGCTATTGCAGAAGAATCAGCGAATATGCAAAATTAAAATATCAGAAAAGATTCCTGATACAGAAACAAGAAGGGACCGGAAACGAAAAAAGAGCAAAACAAGCCGTGGAGGAAGCGGAAAAAGTAGTGCAAGAGGCGGAAAATCTGCTTATAGTTGACAAGGATTTTCCAGAAAGATATAATTGAAATGGTATGATATTATGCGTTATTTCCAGTTATAAAGATATATAAGAAAATGAACGCAAATTTTATAACAAGGATGTTCTGCGACAGACAGAACAATTACGTTGGGAGGATTTAGTACAATGATTATTTTAGTAATTAACAGTGGTAGCTCTTCTTTAAAATTCCAGTTATTAGACATGGATAACGAAGCGGTTATGGCACAGGGTCTGGTTGAAAAAATCGGTCTGCCTGAAGGTATGTACACAATGAAAGTGAACGGTCAGAAAGACAAAAAAACCATGCCAATTCCAAACCATGAAGTAGCAGTAGATCTGGTACTGAAAGGCTTACTGGAAAACAAAGAAATCGGTTTGAAATCTTTAGATGATATCGATGCTATCGGTCATCGTATCGTACAGGGCGGCGATACCTTCAGTAAAGGTGCTTTAATCAATGATGAAGTACACAAACAGATTGATGAATACAGTGCAATGGCTCCACTGCACAACCCTGCTCACTTAAAAGGGATTGATGCATGTTCCAAAGCAATGCCTGGTAAACCACAGGTTGCAGTATTTGATACCGCATTCCATCAGACAATGAAACCGGTAGCATATACTTACGGTCTGCCAAAAGAATATGCATTAAAACATAAAATCCGTCGTTACGGTGCACACGGCACCTCTCATAAATATGTATCCCGTCGTGTAGCAGAACTGATGGGAAAACCGGTTGAAGATCTGAAAATTATTACCTGTCATTTAGGTAACGGTTCCAGTATTTCCGCTATCAACGGCGGTAAAGTTGTAGATACTTCCATGGGCTTCACTCCTCATGAAGGTTTACTGATGGGTACCCGTTGCGGTGATATCGATGCTACAGCTGTATTATATCTGATGAAACATGAAAACCTGACACCGGATCAGATGGACCATATGTTAAACAAAGAATCCGGCTTAGCAGGTGTTTCCGGAGTTTCCAGTGACTTCCGTGACATCGACGGTGCAATTGAAGAAGGTAACGAAGATGCAAAACTGGCTCGTGACATTTTCGTATATCGTGTTAAAAAATACATCGGTAGCTACGTTGCTGCAATGAACGGTGTAGATGCGATCGTATTTACTGCAGGTATCGGTGAAAACGGTTGGGATGTAAGAGAAGCAATCTGTGAAGATATGGATTACCTCGGCATCAAACTGGATACAGAAAAGAACAAAGTTCGTGGAGAAGAAGTAGACGTAAGTGCTGCAGGTTCCAAAGTTCAGATCTGGGTTGTTCCAACCAACGAAGAACTGGCAATCGCACAGGAAACTGTTGAAACAGCATTTGGTAAATAATTGATTTTAAATGGATAACAAGGCGAGGGTTGTTCTATGGATTTATTAGCAGGATTCAGAGATAAAGCGAAAGCCGGTCAGCGTAGAATTGTTTTGCCGGAGGGGACAGAGGTTCGTACTCTGCGCGGTGCGGCACAGGCTGTAAAAGAAGGATTGGCAAAACCGATTCTTCTTGGAAATGAAGATGAAATCCGTAAAATTGCGGAGGAAGAACAGATTTCCCTGGAAGGTCTGACCTTGATTGATCAGACAAAAAGCGCATATTTGACAGAATTTGCTGAAAAGTTCTATGAACTTCGCAAACACAAGGGAATGACTTTGGAAAAAGCACAGGAAATGGTGAAAAATCCGTTATATTTCGGGAATCTGATGCTTATGGCAGGTCTGGCGGACGGTCTTTTGGCCGGTGCGGAAAATACCACAGGTAATGTACTGCGTGCCGCTTTGCAGACCATAAAAACAAAACCCGGAATTAAAACAGTTTCCGGTGCGTTTCTGATGATTCTTCCGGAAGAGGTTTACGGTGATGACGGTGTTCTGGTATTCGGCGATTGCGCCGTAAATCCGGCTCCGACAGCTGAACAGCTTGCAGATATTGCAGTCAGCTGTGCAGAAACCAAGAAGACACTTCTGGGCGGCGATCCGAAAGTTGCCATGTTATCTTTCTCTACAAAAGGATCTGCAAAACATGAGAATGTAGATAAAGTGACAGAGGCGCTGGCGCTCGCAAAAGAAAAAAATCCGAGTCTGGAAATTGACGGGGAACTGCAGCTGGATGCAGCGATTGAACCTTCCGTTGCAAAGAAAAAAGCACCGGAAAGTCCGGTGGCAGGGCAGGCCAATGTGCTGGTATTCCCGGACCTTCAGGCAGGAAATATCGGATATAAACTGGTACAACGGTTTGCACATGCAACTGCGATCGGACCGATTCTGCAGGGTATGGCAAAACCGGTCAATGATTTATCCAGAGGATGCAGTGTACAGGATGTGGTCGATATGATTACGATTACAGCGGTACAGTGTGAAGACTAAAAAATATGCGGTTAATCTAAACAGATTAGCCGCTTTTTTTTATAAAAGTTTCGGTTGTAAGCGGAGACCGACTGGGGTATAATAAACTTCACATTAACAAATGAATGAAACAAAAGAACCGTCATGGTTAGGAGGAATAGAAATGGAATTATGGAATGCGTTGGAAGAATGGAAAGAAAAATATGAATGGGTGGATCTGACTCACGAATTGAGCGAAACCACCCCGCACTGGGTTGGTTGGCCTGCACTGGAAATCAAGGAAATGTCCAGTCTGGATCATTCCCTGTTCTCTGCACATGCCTACACAACGGTAGGACAGTACGGAACACACGTGGATGCGCCTTCCCATATGGTGAAAGGCGGACGGTCTTTAGAACAGATTACTTTGCAGGAATCGGTAATGCCTCTATGCGTAATCGATAAAGAAGCTGCCGTAAAAGAAAACAGTGATTATGTATTAACCGTGGAAGATATTCTCGAATGGGAAAAAATTTATGGAAAAATTCCGGAAGGTGCGTTTGTTATTTTCCAGAGCGGCTGGAGCAAGAGACCTGCAGACAGTATGGATAATCTGGATGCGGAAGGAAACCGCCATTTCCCGGGATGGAAACTGGAAGCCGTTAAATTTTTAGTGGAAGAAAGAAAAGTCGGGGGGATCGGACATGAAACATCGGATACCGAAGCACCGATTACTTCCGGAAAAACAAACTATGAAGTGGAATATTATATTTTAGCACAGGATCATATTCAGGCAGAACTTTTAACAAATGTGGATAAATGCCCTGCAACCGGCGCAATTTTCTTCTGCACCTATCCGAAAGTGAAAGGCGGTACCGGATATCCTGCAAGATGTTTTGCAATTTGTCCGAAAAAAGAAGAAAACTAGGAAACGGTGAAACCGAAAAAACGGCACAAAAACAGAATCCGCTGTTTTGTGCCGTTTTCTTCTGATGAAATGTAAAATGCCTTCAAAACACAGTTTTGAAGGCATTAAAGCGTCTGTTGAGAAATTATTTTTCTACTACTTTATTCAGAGCTTCCATCAGTGCAGGAACGTTAATTCCGTGACCTAAAGCACCCTGTTCGATATTTTCAAAGTGAGCAGCAGCACAACCTAAGCAGCCCATGCCGAATTCCATGAATACAGCAGCGGTCTGTGGGTATTTCTGTACGCATTCTTTAATTCCCATTTCTTTTGTAATTACCAATATCATACGCCCCCTTTAGTGATTATTTTTACAACTCATAGTATAACATAAGGTAAACTTTTTTTGCAAACAAATTTTGTGAAACCGGTCAAAAACACTCAAGACTTTCACTGTGAGCCGAGTCGAAATTAATACTCTTGCGGGTGGTTTTACACCAACGGGATGGTTTTTCATTATCACTGAAAAAAGAAGGCCGGATCAAAAAACAAAACGCATTGGGAGCGGAAATCCGATATAAGAGAAGCAACCTGGACATACGCATGAAAATAAGAGTTGTGCAACCGTCAAACCTCAGAAATAAAGGGATAAAACTTTTACAACCTTGCGACTTTTTCGGTATCCTTAATGAAATAGCCAGTTATATATGGTAAAATATAACCGTTAATGGGGGTTCGTGTATGTTGATTTTAAGTTATATTTTAGCAGCTTCTCTGGAAGCTGCTCTGTCGTATTTGCTTTATACTACGACGGATCAAATCCCCTGGATCTATCTGCTTCTTTTGGGGAGCAGTCTTTTATCCATTCCGATCGAGATGAGTGAAGAGGGCGAAATCGCCCGCAAAGCTATGAAAGCAGCGGGAAACAATATTGATCTTTATGATATTGTGGAAAATATTGGCCGCTGTATTATTTACCTTGCGGTTTGGGATGGTATGATAGAGCCGGATTTCGGGGGAGTTTTGGCCTGCATGTGTATCGGACTCAGTATGCTGGTAGCTGCAGTGCGTATCAAATTCTAGCAGACAGGAAAGTGTTTCGTCAGACACGGGAAACGGTCTGCCGGACACTTCATTTGTCGGAAAAACAAAAGATTCCCTAGATTGGGAAATATATAGTTATGGAGGAAAAGATGAGTATTTTAAATGTAGAGCATTTGAGCCATGGCTTTGGAGACAGAGCTATTTTTGATGATGTATCCTTCCGTCTTCTCAAAGGAGAGCATATCGGTCTGGTTGGGGCAAACGGGGAAGGAAAATCCACATTTATTAACATTATTACAGGAAACTTAATGCCGGATGCCGGTAAAATCGAATGGGCAAAACGTGTTCGTGTCGGCTATCTGGATCAGCATGCGGTTTTGGAACAGGGAATGACCATCCGTGACGTTTTAAAAAGTGCATTCCAGTATTTATATGATATTGAACAGCAAATCAACGACAGTTATATGAAGATGGGTGAAGTGGAAGGGGAAGAACTGGACGCTTTAATGAATGAAGTCGGAGATTTGCAGGAACTTTTAGATACGCAGGATTTCTATATTATTGATAGTAAAATTGATGAAGTTGCGCACCATTTGGGATTGGATGCAATCGGACTGGACCGCGATGTAGAAGACCTGAGCGGCGGTCAGAGAACAAAAATTCTGCTGGCAAAACTGCTTTTGGAAAAACCGGATATTTTATTACTGGACGAACCGACAAACTATTTGGATGAAGCGCATATTAACTGGTTGCAGAGATACTTGCAGAATTATGAAAATGCCTTTCTGCTGATCAGTCATGATATTCCGTTTTTAAACAGTGTTATCAACATTATTTACCATATGGAAAATCAGAAGCTGGACCGTTATGTGGGAGATTATGATAACTTCCAGAGAATTTATGAAGTAAAGAAAGCACAGCAGGAAGCCGCATATCGTGCCCAACAGCAGGAAATTGCCGAACTGCAGGACTTTGTTGCAAGAAATAAAGCACGTGTTTCTACAAGAAATATGGCGATGTCCCGTCAGAAAAAACTGGATAAAATGGAACTGATTGAACTGGCAGCGGAAAAACCAAAACCGGAATTCCAGTTCATCATGGGAAAAACTACAAGTAAACAGATTTTTGAAACAAAAGGGCTGGTAATCGGATACGATAAACCATTGTCTAAACCGCTGGACTTGGTACTGGAACGCGGTCAGAAGGTTGCACTGGTCGGTGCAAACGGGATCGGAAAAACAACTCTTTTAAAAAGTCTGCTGGGAGAAATCCCTGCACTTGAAGGGGAAGTGTTTAAAGGTCAGAATCTGGAAATCGGATATTTTGAACAGGAAACAAAACCGACAGATAAAACCTGCCTGCAGGAGGTATGGGATGAATACCAGCATTTTACCCAGCAGGAAGTTCGTGCGGCATTAGCCAAATGCGGTCTGACTACAAAGCATATTGAAAGCAAGATTCAGGTATTAAGCGGTGGAGAAAAGGCCAAAGTGCGTCTCTGTAAGCTGATGAACCGTGAAAACAATGTACTGGTTTTAGACGAACCGACCAACCATCTGGATGTGGATGCAAAGGATGAACTGAAACGGGCGCTAAAAGAATACAGAGGAACGGTTTTATTAATCTGTCACGAACCGGAATTTTATCAGGATGTTGTAACAGATGTGTGGAACTGTGAGAAATGGACAACAAAACTTTCTTAAACGGTTTTCCCAATCAGAAATATATTAGAAATAACATTAGTCAAAATAAACAGAATATCTAGAAATATATACAAAAAATCGAAAGATTTTCTCAAGTTCATGTAGCATTTAAAAAACTTTTATTATATAATAGAGGAAATAGGAAACAAACAGGTGGTGGCCAGATGACAAAAAAAAGAAACAAGCGATTCACGATAAAAGGAATCGTTTTGATTGTTGTAAGTGTTTATATTGTTTGTAATCTGGTTTTCGTTGCACATGGTATTCTGGATTTGAAAACGCAGCAACGACAGCTGAGCGAGGAGTTGGAAGAGGCTCAGGTGAAGCAGGCGAAACTGCAGGAAGAATTGGAGTACATGAACAGTGAAGAAGCCATGGAGAAGATTGCCAGAGAAAAACTGGGGCTGATAAAAAATGATGAGATTTTGATTCGGCGGGCAGGAAGTTAATCAGGCGACATAAGCTTGTAGATGTTTTCTAATCGATATGTCGAAAGACATAAATATAATTATTTAGGAGGCAGTTTGTTCGCATGTCCATCAGTAAAGGGCAAATTTTGGAAGGAACCGTAACAGGTATTACAAAATTTGGAGCATTCATCGAACTTAAAACAGGAGAGACCGGTCTGGTTCATATCTCCGAAGTGGCAGACACTTATGTAAAGGATGTAAATGAGTTTTTAAAGGAAAAAGACGTTGTAAGAGTAAAAGTCATTAACGTTGATTCCAATGGAAAGATTGGTTTGTCTATTCGGCAGGCAAAGGAACGGCCAAAACAGCCGACAGTTTCCTTTGAAGATCGTTTAGCCCGTTTTATGAAAGACAGTGATGAAAAGCTGGCTTCTTTAAACAAAAATATGAATTCAAAAAGAAAAAGCGGCAACAGATATTAATGCTAATGTGAAACGGTGCGAATGATTCAGTTCGCACCGTTTTTTAATATGTAAAAACCAAAACCGGTTTGGAAGGAACTGTCGATTATCGGAAAAGGGATTTTCAGAAAGAACTGGGAATATAGATTCAAAAGCCTGAGTTTGTAAGACGATACCTCTAAAGAAAATTGTTTTTTTGACTGCCGTAAAAACCGGTGGTCGGAAACGGACTCCGGAGAATGAGAATGAAGTGATGAAACGGAACAAAGGATAATAAAATACCGGGAAAGAAAACCGGAAAAAACGGCAGAACCTTTTGGGGGAATGCGAGGATTAAGGAAGAAAGGAGAAGCCACAACACAAGATTGGAAAAGAAGCTTGCAAAAGAAACTTGCGGGTCGTCGGGGCAGAGTGCACAGACAGAGTTATCCCCGGGAACCGAAGAGGAACGCTGACCTGTAAGATGATTTGGTTGAGGGAGTGTTTTCATCTGTATGTTGAGTGGCAGGAGGGATTTCGGGAGAGATTCTTATGAAGAAGATGAAGAAAGCAGTAATTGATATGGGTACCAACAGTACCCGACTGGCAGTGGCTGAAAGAAAAGATAACGGTTTTGACATGATTTATACAGAAGTTCGAAATACCCGTCTGGGAGAAGGCGTTGGTTCGGAACAGATTATCAAGGAAGTACCGTTAAAAAGAAATATTGATGCGGTAAAGGATTTTATCGCCAAAGCAGGAGAAATGGGCGTGAATGCTCTTCGTATGACAGCGACCAGTGCAGTTCGTGAGGCAGTAAACAAGGAGTATGTTCAGGAGAAACTGCTGAAGGCGTCCGGGATTCCGCTGGAAATTCTTCCGGGAGAAGAAGAAGCCAGATTAAGTTATATGGGAGCCAGTAAAGATTTTAGATTTTTAGAAAGGCCGCTGATGGTTTTGGATATCGGCGGAGGAAGCACAGAGTTGGTTTATCAGGGACAAAACGGAATCCAAGGTGCAAGTGTCAGTGTCGGAGCCGTGCGGTTACTGGAACATCCGGAAATGAGAGCACAATTGTCGAGTCGACTGGAGGAACTTGTGACAAAGGACATTCCAAAAGATGCCGTTCTCATTGCAGTGGGTGGTACAAATACCTGTCTGATGGCTATGGAACTGGGTTTGACAACGTATGATAAGGATCGGATTCACGGGCAGAAAATCACGGATATGCGTGTCAATGAGTGGGCAGAAAAATTGCTTTCTCTTTCGCAGGAGGAACGGGAGCAGATTCCCGGCATGAAGTCGAAGCGTGCAGATATTATGCCGTATGGTGTGATGATTCTACGGGAAATGATGAAATTATTAAAGGTTTCGGAAGCGTATGTCAGTGATAAAGGTCTGGTTTACGGGTTGATGGAAGAAGTTTTTGCGAACGAAATAGAATAGAAAACAGAAGAAACAGAAGGTTTTTATCGGAAGAAGTAGTTTCCGGTAAAAACCTTCTTTGTTTATTATTTCATATATAATGTAAGTAAGTGGGAACTAATTGTGTCTGTAAATATACAATATAAATCGGATTGTGAAAATACACACGAATAAAAAGTAAAAAGAGGACGGATCGTTATAAGGAAAGACATTTTTTAAAAAAAAGGAGATATGTAAAAGAAAGGTTATAATAAATCATAAAATTGCATAAATTATCGTATATATATGAATAGAATTTAAAAATATTCATAAGATATGTATAATCGGTATAGCGTTAGTGAGATTTGGAATAATGCCGGAACCGGGGAAAAAGAGTTGACAAAAGAGAACCGATTGATTAAAATCGAAAAGTGCCTATGTAATTTTGTAGAAAAGTAGTAAAGTAGAGAAAAAAAGTACAAATTAAAAAGGTAAAAGTTCTCATTGTAGAAAAGTAGCAAAGTAGTAAAGAGAAAATACTATGACGGAGGAAATTATGAACGAAGAAACCATTTTAGGCAAAACAAGCAAAAAAGAATGGGCCATCTGGTTATTCTGCTTATTAGCACCGCTGTTAATCTTTCTGGTTCCGGTAACCGACAGTTTTACAGCACAGATGAGATTATTCTTAGTACTTACACTGATGGCAATTATGATGTTCGCGTTTGACATTGTGCCTCAGGCGGTTCCTGCAATCTGTTTACCGATTGCATATGTATTATTCGGACTGGCACCAAGTGAAATGGTATACTCAGTCTGGGCCGGATATATCCCATGGATGATGTTGGGCGGTCTGGTTCTTGCAAGTGTTTTACAAAGTACAGGTTTAATGAGCCGTATCGCATACTGGTGCATTATTAAGACCGGAAGCAGTTATATGGGTATTCTGATCGGTCTGGCATTCACAGGTATTATTGGTAATTTATTGGCACCGGGAAAAGTTGCAATTCCAATGGCTGCATTAACCTACGGTATTTGTATGGCACTGAATTTGGGAAAATCTAAAGCATCCGCAGGGATTATGCTGGGCGGTGCGGCATCCGCATTACTGCCACAGCAGTTCTTATACAATCCTACCAATATGGCACTGACAGTAGGAAGCGGGGCTCCTGTAACAGGTGAACTGAGTGTTACCTGGTGGGATTATTTCTATATTAACCTGCCTGCATTATTTTTTGTATTTGTAGTTGTTATTGCAATTGCATTTTTGTGCAAACCAAAAGAAGCATTTAGCGAAAAAGCATATTTTGAACAGGAATACAGTAAACTGGGCAAAATTAAAACCAACGAAGTGAAAACCGCGCTGGTTTGCTGCGGATTATTCTTATTTTTAATCACCAGCAAATGGCATGGTCTGGAAGTAGGCTGGGGATTTGCTTTATTCCCATGTCTGTTCTTTATTCCCGGAATTCGTGTAGGGAAAAGAGAAGACCTGACACGTGTGGATTTTTCTTTTGTATTGTTTATCGCATCCTGCCTTGCAATCGGTAATACAGCAGGGGAACTGGGTATTGGAAAACTGATCGCAGATATGGCAGTTCCGGTAATTGAAGGAAAGAGCATCTTCTTCACATTCGGTTTAACCTGGGTTATCATTGTTCTGGCAAACTTCATCCTAACCCCACTGGCGATTTTGGCTTGTCTGAGTCTGCCAATGGCACAGATTGCATTAAATATCGGAATCGATCCACTGGCTATTTATTTCTTAATGATAAATGCAACAGACCAGATCATCTTCCCATATGAATATGCATTATACCTGATTTTCTTCTCCTTCGGACTGATTCGAATGAAAGACTTTGCACAGGTTATGGCGGTAAAAATGGGATTAAACTTTATTTTCTGCATGGTTGTTATGATTCCGTACTGGAAACTGATCGGCTTAATTTAAGTCTAAAATCATAGGAGAACAATAAGGGAGAAGTCATGGAACATATAAAAAGATACCTTTTCATTATTTTAGGAAACTTTATGGTCTCTTTCGGTCTTGGGCAGATTGTTCTGGCAAATGGTTTTGTTGCCGGCGGGGTAACAGGGATCGGTTTGATTTTCAGTCACTTTATTCCGATTAGTGTCCCGACTTTGACAGGGATTATAAACACGGTTTTATTTATAGCCGGTGCGATTTTTCTGGGCAAACGTTTTGCAGTATCCACAGCGTTATCTGCAGTTGTGTTTCCGATCTTTTTACAATTCTGCACATCCTTTACACTGTTTGCGGAACTGACACAGGATAAACTGTTTGGGGCTCTGGTTGCAGCAGGTCTGATTGGTTCCGGTATTGGTTTGATTATTCGAAATTATGGATCAACCGGCGGAGTGGATGTTATCGCGTTATTAATCAACAAGTTTTTAAAATGTTCCATATCGAAAGTTATGGGATGTATTGATGTGACAATTATTGTCCTGCAGGTTCTCTGGCAGCATAATGCCGGTGTTCTTTACGGGTTACTGATTGTTGTACTGACTTCCGTTATTTTAAATCAGACATTAATTTACGGTGCGGAAAAAGTTCAGGTTCTGGCGATCAGTCATCATTCTGAAGATATCAGAAAAGCGATTTTATTCCAGTGTGATACGGGTGCAACATTATTCCATGTTGAAACCGGTTACGAGGAAAAACATGAAAAAGCGTTAATGACGATTGTACCGTATAAAAACCTGGCAACAGTAAAAGATGCAATTACGATGTCGGATCCAAATGCATTTGTAATTGTATCCATGGTTCGTGAAGTAAACGGACGAGGCTATAGTATTTCAAGATAGATTTTATCAAAAAAAACAGGAATGACCGAAATGATCATTCCTGTTTTTTTACGAAAAAACGACTTTCCGGTCGGTTGCCCGGCTTTGTGGAAAATCGTTTTCAGATACTTAAAAGAGGGAGAGGAACAGACCGGAAACTGCTGCAGCCAGGAAGGTGCAGAAAATAGCCAGGAAAGATCTTACATCCCGTCTCTGGAATAATACCAGATATCCGAAACCGGTTGCAGAGCAGAGGCCTGCTACAACAGCTCCGAAGGAAAGGGTACCCTGAGTGAAGAGGGTGATTAAAAGAATGGATGTACCGCATCCAGGAATCAGACCGATGAGTGCGGCAAATACCGGCTGCCAGAAGCTGTCCGCCAGCAGTAAAGCACTGATACGATCAGGCCCGAGCCAGTGAGTAATCAGGTTGATCAACAGCATGGTTACCAAAAGATATAAGGAAATATGAACGGTATGCTGCAATACATGATGGAATGAGAACGATTCTGTTTTTTTATGATGGCATTCTTCTGTTGTGATAATCGGAGTTTCCGGTTTGAATCGACGATAGCGGAACCAGGTTACGGCCCAGAAAATATAACCCCAGAAAAGAGCAATCCCGATTTTTACGGCAAGCAGTTTTACAACTGTCGGGAAGTGTTCCGGCTGGGCAAGTAAAACAGGAATTGCTTCATCGGAGGTTGCAAGGAATACTGCAACCAGAGCGCCGCCGCTCATTCGCTTATAATTGAAGAGTGTGGATGCCGCCGCGGAAAAACCGCATTGTGGGATACAGCCTGCAACTGTTCCGACGAAAGGCCCCCACGGACCGGTTAGCAGATGATTGTGTTTGGAAAAATCCATATGGTGTTCTAACCACTCAATCAGAATATAGACGAGTAACAGCAGAGGAAAGATTTTCAGTGTGTCGATAAAGGTGTGGCAAAACACATGGATTAATTCATGCATTACGATTCCTTCTTTCTGTAATGGAGTGTGAAGAGCAAAAAAAAGATCCAGACGGCTGTTTCAAAAGTTGTGGAAGCGATCGATTCAATCGGATCGGCGGATGAAACAGTGGTGGATTCTTAATATGCAAGATATCAATATCTATTCACTACTTTTATTATACACAAGCTGTCAATATCAAAGAGAGAAGGAACGGAGCATTTTGTGCATAATATAGAATGTATAAAATATTTAAAATGAAAAATAGCTGTTTTTTTCTGAAAAAACAAAAAAACAGAGAAAGTTTGATAAAAAAACATATGAATATATGATATAATGAGAGATTGTAAACATAGAAAAAGGGTGGATTTTAAGATGAACTATGGTTATTTGGCGGCGATTGGCTCCTACATCTTATGGGGACTGCTTCCGATTTTCTGGAAGTTGATGGAGAGTCTGTCGTCAGTATACATTTTAAGCGCAAGAATTGTATATTCCTTTGTTTTCTGTATCATTTTAGTGCTGGTTACCAAACGCTGGCCGGATATCAGACGGGAGTTAAAACAGCCGAAAAGGATGGCACGTATTGCTGTCGCGGGAATTCTTGTTACCTTGAACTGGGGGACGTATATTGCGGCAGTAAACAGCGGACATATTCTGGACGCGAGTCTGGGTTATTATATGAATCCGCTTGTTTCGGTTCTGTTCGGGGTTGTTTTTTTCCGTGAAAAACTAAACGTATGGGAAGGCACTTCCATTATGATTGCGGCTGTCGGTGTTATGATTATGATTATACAGTACGGCAGTGTTCCGTGGATCGCATTGATTCTGGCATTGAGCTTTGCAGCGTACGGTGCCGTGAAAAAGACGCTGGATATAGACAGCATTACTTCTCTTACATTGGAAACGGCTTGTGTATTTCCGATTTTTTTAATCTATCTGTTTCATATGGATCTTGCCGGACAGGGCGCACTGGAAATGGGATTTCCAATGCTGTTATTGGCAATGTCTTCCGGTATTGTAACAGCAACGCCGCTTCTGTTATACGGTGTGGCAGTCCGGTTGATTCCGTTCAGTGTGCTGGGATTTGTACAGTATATTTCTCCGACTTTGGAAATGATTTTAGGTCTGACTCTTTACGGAGAAACGCTGACAACCGAACGGATGATGACATTTATTTTTATCTGGTTCGCACTTGCGATTTTCCTGGGACACAGTATCTACCAGCTTTGGGATAATCGGAAAAAGAAAGGAAAAGAGGAAAGCAAACCGGAATTAGAATAATTTAAAATTGAAATATATTTTTTTTAGGCTAAACATCTTGCTTAAATGATGGTATAATAAACAGTGTATGGCTAACATCTTGTTCCAACTGTGGAAAATAGGATGCATAAAAAGTATAAAGGTATCAAATTGTTATAATTATTTAAAAACTATAGGGGGATAAGTCAGTGAATGAGACATTACTGAAAGAACAGGCAACAAAAATCAGAAGAGACATTGTCACCATGATTGGACAGGCCAAATCCGGTCATCCAGGTGGATCTTTATCCGCAACGGATATCGTAACATATCTTTATTTTGAGGAAATGAATATTAAGCCTGAAGATCCAAAATGGGAAGACAGAGACCGTTTTGTATTATCCAAAGGGCATGCTGCACCGGTATTATATGCGGCTTTGGCTCACAGAGGATATTTTCCAGTAGAAGAACTGACCTCTTTAAGAAAAATCGGTTCTCATCTGCAGGGTCATCCTGACATGAATAAAGTACCGGGTGTGGATATGTCCACAGGTTCTCTCGGGACAGGTTTTTCTGCAGCAACAGGTATTGCACTGGCTTGTCAGTTAGATAAAAAAGATAACTATGTATTCACCCTTTTGGGCGACGGTGAAATTCAGGAAGGTCAGGTATGGGAAGCTGCAATGTCTGCGGCACACTATAAACTGGACAACCTGATTGCCTTCGTAGATAATAACGGATTGCAGATTGATGGGAATATTGATTCTGTTATGTCTCCAAATCCGATTGATGCGAAATTTGAAGCATTTGGATGGCACGTTCTGAAAATTGACGGTCACGATTTCAAACAGATTGCTGATGCGGTTGCTGCTGCAAAAGCTGAAAAAGGAAGACCGACTGTGATCGTAGCGAAAACCGTAAAAGGAAAAGGCGTATCTTTCATGGAAAATGAAGCAGGCTGGCACGGAAGTGCACCAAGCGAAGAACAGGTTGCAACTGCTTTAGATGAGCTGAAATAGGGAGGAACAGAAATGGAAAAAATGGCAACAAGAGATGCGTACGGAAAGGCATTGGCTGAACTGGGCGCTGTAAATGATAGAGTTGTTGTATTGGATGCGGACTTGTCCAAATCTACAAAAACAGCAGAATTTAAAAAAGTATATCCGGAACGTTTCTTTAATATGGGGATTGCAGAACAGAATCTGCTGGGAACCGCTGCAGGTTTTGCCGCTGCCGGTAAAATTCCGTTTGCCTCCAGTTTCGCAGTGTTTGCGGTAGGTCGTGCATATGACCAGATTCGTAACTCTATTGCGTATCCGAAATTAAATGTGAAAATTGCTGCAAGTCATGCAGGTCTGACCGTTGGGGAAGACGGTGGCTCTCACCAGATGCTGGAAGACCTGGCTCTGATGCGTGCAGTACCGAATATGACTGTAATTGTACCTGCAGACGGCGTGGAAACCAAACAGGCTATTTTTGCGGCTGCAGAATATGAAGGCCCTGTATATATTCGTTTGGGTCGTCCGAAAGTTCCGGTATTATTCGGGGATGATTACAAATTTGAAATCGGTAAAGGGGTTGTTCTGCAGGACGGTACTGACGTAACAATTGTTGCGACCGGTCTTATGGTAAGTAAAGCTATGGAAGCTATGGAAGCCCTGAAAGCAGAAGGAATTTCCGCTGCAGTTGTAAACATCAGTACAATTAAACCGCTGGATCGTGAACTGATTGTAAAAATGGCTCAGAAAACCGGCGCGATTGTAACTTGTGAAGAACATAATATTCTCGGCGGTCTGGGCAGTGCAGTAGCAGAAGTACTGGTAGAAGAATGCCCGGTTCCTATGGCACGTGTAGGTGTGGAAGACAAATTCGGTGAATCCGGTCTGCCGGATCAGCTGTTGGAAAAATTCGGTCTGACACCTGAAAAAATTGTGGAAAAAGCAAAAGCTGTTATTGCAAAAAAATAAGTAAGTGTTGTCGTATGCAAACCGTACTCCGATTTTTTCGGGGTACGGTTTTTTTTCTTGGAAATGGTCCGCAGGTACGGAAGAATATATGATAAAATAGGGAGAGAAAACAGTTTAAAATATATCAGAAAAGAGGATCTTATATGAGAATTTTAGTAGCAGGCGGAGCCGGATATATCGGCAGTCATACCTGCCTGGTTCTGTTAGAGGCAGGACATGAGGTTGTTGTCGCGGATAATCTGTGTAACAGTAAAGTGGAATCCTTAAAGCGTGTGGAAAGACTGACCGGAAAATCAATCCGGTTTTATCAGGTGGATGTAACAGACGCGGATGCACTGGAAAAGATTTTTCAGGAGCAGAAGATTGACGGCGTGATTCATTTCGCGGGGTTAAAGGCTGTAGGGGAATCGGTGGAACAGCCGATTCGTTATTATTACAATAATGTTGTAAGTACCATGACGTTGTGTAATGTGATGGAAAAGTATCATGTTAATAAATTTGTGTTCAGTTCTTCCGCAACTGTTTACGGGGACAATCAAATTCCATTTGTGGAAACTATGGATCTGTTGCCGACAACGAATCCTTATGGAGAAACAAAAGTGATGAGTGAACGAATTTTAACAGACTTTACAAAGGTTCATCCGGACTGGTCGGTTGCATTACTTCGTTATTTTAATCCGATCGGTGCGCATCCGAGCGGAACGATTGGGGAAGATCCACAGGGAATCCCGAATAATCTGATGCCTTATGTTACACAGGTGGCCAGCGGAAAACGGGATCATTTGAGAGTATGGGGAAATGACTACCCGACGGTGGACGGAACCGGGGTCAGAGATTATATTCATGTAATGGACCTGGCAGAAGGACATGTAAAGGCATTGGAAAAACTATGCGAAGAAAAAGGTGTTTTGATCTATAATCTGGGAACCGGACATGGTGTCAGCGTTTTGGAACTGGTACATGCTTTTGAAAACGTCAATCATCTGAAAATTCCATATGAAATTTGTGATCGCCGTGCGGGAGATATTGCAGAGTTTTATGCAGATGCGTCGAAAGCGGCGCGGGAAATGGGATGGAAAGCAACCCGAAATATTGAGGATATGTGTAAGGATGCGTGGAACTGGCAAAAACAGAATCCAAAGGGTTATGATGAATAAAAGAACGACTACAGCAGCGGTTGAGAAGGTAACTTCTCAACCGCTCTTTTGTATGTTAAAAAAAATCTCTGTTAAAATGCATATCTTCATGATAAGCGGAACTTATCATGAACGAAATTTGTATTAGTTTTTGATTCTTCTCGAAAAATCATTCGAACCCTATAATAAATATAAAGTAATGTATTGTATGTCAAACAAACAAAATTTTAGGGACGCAAATAAATCAGAAAAATGATATTTTATTAAGGGAAGGATTGATTATATTGGATCAGTTATATTTTAACGGGGATATTATTACAATGGAAAATGAGGAGGACGCACCGGAGGCAGTCCTGGTATCAGACGGTATCATTAAAGCCGTTGGAAGCCTGGAAGATTTATTTGCGTTAAAAGCCGACGGGTGCCAGGCAAGAGATTTACAGGGGAAAACACTGATGCCTGCATTTATTGACGGACACAGTCATATTTATGGGACAGGACTCAGTTACCTGTTAAAAGCAAATCTGGAAAGTGCTGAAAACTTTCAGGATCTGATTGATATTATGAAAGCATTTATTGAAAAAAATCATATTCCTGCAGGTCACGGTGTGGTCGGTGTAGGATACGACCATAATTTTATGGAAGAACATCTGCATCCGGACAAAAAAATACTGGATCAGATTTCAACAGAGCATCCGGTTGTAGTATCACACATTTCCGGTCATATGGGGGCCTGCAATTCTCTGGCACTGGAAACAGCGGGAATTGACGCAAATACGGTACCGAATGACGGCGAAGTAATCGGCAGATATGAGGATACGAATGAACCGACCGGATATTTGGAAGAAAGCGCAATTCTGAGAATGGTTCGGATGTGCATGCCGAAAAAATTTGATCCTGAAAAGTTATTAAATGAAATTCAGTATGAATATATTAAGAATGGAATTACAACGGCACAGGACGGCGGAACAAGTGCCATTGGATTACGCACTATGCGCGGACTGGATGACAAAGGACTGCTGAAACTGGATATCAGAACGTATCCGAGCCCTTTGGACAGTATGACACCGGAAGGATTGGACGTGGTGTTATCGGAAAACAAAGATTTACTGGGGGAAGGAAAAAATCATCTGAAAATCTGCGGATATAAAATCCTTTTGGATGGTTCTCCACAGGGAAAATCCGCATGGATGTCCAAACCGTATGAAAATTCGGGAGATTACTGCGGTTACCCGTGGATGAGTGATGATGATTTAAGAAAATATGTAAAACTGGCTTTAGACGATAATATGCAGTTGCTTGCCCATTGCAACGGAGACGCAGCCAGCCAGCAGTATCTGGATATCTACGAAGAAATGCTGGAAAAATCAGATAATCCGAACAAATATAATCTGAGACCGGTTATGATTCATTGTCAGACCGTTCGGGACGACCAACTGGATCGTATGGTAAAGATTAAAATGTTACCATCCTTTTTCGTATCACATACCTGGTATTGGGGAGATGTTCATCTGAAAAATTTCGGAGATGCGAGAGGAAGAAGAGTCAGCCCTGTAAAATCTGCAGTGGATCGGGGACTGAAGTTCAATCTTCATACAGATACACCGGTTGTTAGACCGGATATCCTGCATACCATTTGGACTGCAGTGAATCGGGTCACAAGAGAAGGCCGGAGTATCGGACCGGAACAGTGTGTCAGCGTATATGAAGCACTGCAGGGACAGACAATTAATGCGGCATATTCTTATTTTGAAGAGGACAGCAAAGGGTCGTTAAAAGCCGGAAAACGGGCAGATATGATTATTCTTGATCGTAATCCTTTGAAAGTGGATAAGATGGAGATTAAAAATCTGAAGGTTCTGGAAACGATTAAGGACGGACAGACAATTTTTCAGATGTAATAACATGAGGTAAGGCTGTCTGCCTTACCTCTTTTTGCTTTTTTTAGACGCAAAGATATTGAATGGAGGTGCTGGCATGAAAACAAAAAGATTTTTCGGGTATTGGATTGTGGTCTATACCTTTGTTGTGATGTTTTTCATTTTTACGATAGTAAAAAGTCTGCATGGATTATTCCTGGTACCTGTTACGGAGTCGTTACATATGGAGCGAAGCGAATTTTCCTTTTTATTCACGATTTCAGGATTTTCTGTTGCATTGGCGTTACCGGTTGTTACGAAACTTTTGAAACGATATTCGATCAGAAAAATTCTGTTAGGCAGTATTTTAATGGTATCGTTGGGATTTGCGTCGTTCTCTTTTGCGAGAGTGGGATGGCATTTTTATCTGATTGCATTAATCGTTGGTTGCGGAACTGCCGGATGTACCAATATGGTGATCTCTCTTTTGATCAATAACTGGTTTATTGCCCGCAGAGGGCTGGCGTTGGGGATTGCTTTTACGGGAAGCGGTTTTGGTGCGGTTGCCTTGACGCCGTTAATGACTTATTGCCTGAATACGTACGGTTGGCAGACAAGCTATATCTTTTTCGGGTTGCTAATGGGTGCCGTCTGTATTCCGATGACGCTGCTTTTTGCATACGGCCATCCAAAGGATAAGGGACAGTTGCCGTATCAGGAGTTTAAAGAGGAGACAGCCGAAGTTGTTGTTGAACAGGATACAGGGATGTATCTGGAAGATATCAAAACGAAACCGTATTTTATTTTATATCTTCTTCTGGTTCTGCTTTGTTCCGGTTCTTTAGGCGGTGTACATATTCATATTCCTGCCTATTTAACGGACCTGGGACATGGTTCCGCCTTTGTGGCAAGTGTGATTATGATTCAGTCCACATGTGTTATTATCGGGAAGATTCTCTTAGGTGTTATCTTTGATGCGAAAGGTGCCAAGGCCGGGACGATCTTTTTAGGGGTTACACTGACATCGGCTTTTATCTGCCTGATTTTAGCAAAAACTCCTGCTATTGCGATTTTGTTTGCGCTCTGCTATGGATGCGGGTGTACGCTTACAACAGTAGGGATTCCGTATCTGACCGGAAGTATTTTCGGGCAGAGAGATTATACGGCAATTTTAAGTGTCTCCAATATTGCCTATGTTATCGGGGCATCGGTTGCACCGTTTATCACAGGGGTGGTTTATGACCACACCGGTCAGTATCAGATCAGTTGGTTTATTTATATGACGATTTTTGTTGTTTGTATTACGCTGATGGTTTTACTGGAAACTTATCTGAAAAGAAAAAATGTAGAGTAAATGAAAAAAAGCGCCCCGTTAGGGGCGCAAACCGTTTTGAAGTAGGTGTAAAATCAACTGATGTAACGCAGAGGGTACATCTTGGTGATAGAACAAATAAAGAGAATTGACATTCTCCGACTCAATCGGGGTGAAAGTGAAGCCTTTTTTCGGCATGGATGAAACATATTTGGAAGCCCCGAGTCTTGGAACGATTCCGGCGGCCATATTTTCTTTGATATACATATTGTACAGTTGAGGAGTCGGTGCTTCAAAAAGCTGCTTGACCAGTTTCTTTTCGGAGAGCTGTTTTACAATTACTTTTGATAAAACGGCTCCTTTGGCATAAGAAACAATAGGAATCGGTTTTTTCTTAGAAGAGGATCCGCTTGCGGACGCGTCCGGCCGAAACGGTGCGTCTTCTCTTGTCAGATAGTGATATGTCACGTCACACAGGCGCTCTGCCCGGACAGACGGAAACAGCTTCAGAAAGGAAGCGCAGTCATCGTTCTGAAGATAGTCAAAACCGATATTATGTGGGTTTTTCTGTACAAAAGAAAGCATTTCGTCAAGAGTATAATCATGAAAAAAGAAAGATGCCTGTTGAAATTCTTTTTGTAATACGGAAATTACTTTTGGAAGAACCAGTGAAGCAAAGGAATCGACCGAAGAAATATGAAGATAATCCAGTGTCAGATCTTTTTCTTTGCACTGTGTTTCATCGCAAAGCAGATAAAGTTCGTCAATTTCTTTTAAGATTGTTTTTGCTTTTCCGATAATTTCAGATCCGATATCAGTGGGAAGGATCCCGGAAGAAGACCGGTCGAATAAAGAGATCCCGAGTTCTTTTTCCAGATTTCGGACCGAGAGGCTGATTGCCGGTTGGGAAAGAAAGAGATTTTCCGCACATTTGTGAAAAGACTTTGTTTTTTCCAATTCAATCAAGTAACGAAGTTGCTCCGTTTTTATCATATTATCACCTCATTGGTTCCATATAGGTAACCAGTAATGTAGACACATACATAAATTTATTATAACATAGAGAGTATGCTATGCAAATATAAAAAACAAAAATAATAAAATAAAAGTAATTATTAAAGGAAAAATGACACAAATTTAAAACGAAAGGTACATAAAACAGAAAATATATTGCAAATAAGTGATAAAGTATGCTACCTTATAATCATATAGAGCAATAAGGAGTAGTTGCTTCTATTCGGTATGTTAATTTTTGGGGGGATATAAATGGAGGATTACAGACAAGCCACTATTATAACGGATGTGAAAAGGCAGAAAGGATTTGTTTTTGTTTTAATGCTGACAAGCATTGTGGCAATGTTGAATTCTACAACCGTTACGATTTCTCTGCCAACCTATATGCAGGTTTTCGGTGTGGATATTAATACTGTGCAGTGGGTAACCGTCGGTTATATGCTTCCGCTTGGGATGATGATGCCGCTTTCGAGTTATCTGGGAGAACGTTATAGTTATAAAAAAGTTTTTCTGTTTGGACTGGCGGCGATCGGAGTCAGTTCTCTCGGGTGTGCCTGTTCACCGACATTTTTTATTTTGGTACTCTGTCGTTTTATCAAGGGTGCGGCGGCAGGTTTAATTGTACCGGGTGCAATGGCGATGCTTTACCGTTATCTGCCGAAAGACTGTCAGGCACATTATCTGGGAAAACTGGTACTGTTTCAATCGGTAGGTGTGGCAATCGGACCAAGCCTTGCCGGTTTTATTCTGCAGTTTTCCAACTGGCATGTCCTGTTTTTATTTAATATTCCGCTGGTTATTATTTCTTATCTTATGGGACGCAAATATTTTGTTTCGGAAAAAGGAAGTACAGCGGGCAAGATTGATATTGCGGGGATTATTGAAATTTCGGTTGGAACCGGTCTTGTGATGATTGCCTTTACGGAAGGGGATTTGTGGGGTTGGACTTCTCCGCTCTTTTTAAGCTGTCTGGCAGTCGGAATGTTCTTGATCGTTTATTTTATTTTAAAACAGTTTCATACCGCTCAGCCGTTGCTGAACTTTAAAGTACTTCGCTACAGAGAATTTGCCATAGCTTTTATTATTCAGAGTACATTAGCCATGACACTGGGGATTACGGCAATTTTGCAGCAGCTTTATTTTCAGACGGTACGCGGATATCCGCCGGTTATTACAGGATTGCTGGTATTAATTCCGTCCCTGATTCTGCTGATCGGTAATGAGGTGGCCAATCGTCTGGATTCTGTGGAACGAAGAAGAAATCTTTTGATTGTCAGCATGTTTATTGTGGTAATCGGGAATCTGGCATGGTGCAGACCGGGCGTGGAAACCAGTATGCTGTTACTGATGACCTTCTTCTCCATTCGTTATTTCGGGATGGGTATGATGCAGATGCCGTTAATGGATTACGGAATGAGTGCGGTGCCGCCGAATATGTCAGGTCATGCCTCATCGCTTTTTAACTGGGGCAGACAGTTCATACAGGTGGTCTCCACAAACATTTTAACAGTTATTTTAAGTCTGAACATTAATCGTTATTATCAGGCAGCTGGTAACATCGGAACCCCTCCGCAGGGCTCTGCAGCCTATAAAGAGGTTGCGGCACATGCAGTCGGGACGGACTTTGTGATTATGACCGTTTTTCTGGTGATGTCTCTGATTTGCACATTCTTTATTAAAGCCAAAAAAGCGGAATAATTGTTTCAAAAGATGCAGAGCCGGATTTTCCGGTGAAGGTAGTATTGGAGGAGTAGCATGATTAAAACAGAACAGTTACGATATCTGATAGAATTAAATCGAACCAATTCTTTTCATAAGTGTGCAAAAAATCTTCATCTCTCCCAGCCGGCCGTCAGCCTGGCGATTCAGAATTTGGAAAAGGAACTGGGTGTGGAACTGTTTACCAGAACATCTTCCGGTGTTTATCCGACGTTGATTGGGGAACAGGTTGTGAAGAAGGCAAAAAATATTCTTGAAAATGTGGAAGAAATTTACTTGCGGGCGAATGAGTATCAGATGGAGAAAACGAAAGAGGTAAAAAAAGTTACATTTTATGCGACGGAGACCGTTCTGTCTTCCGTTCTTCTCTCGGTTATTTTAAAAATGCAGAAGCAGTATCCAAGTGCTAAAATTTTATCGAAAGAGTGGGACGGGAAGTCTCTAGAGGAAATTTCAAAAGATTCCTGTGGGATTGGTATGCAGTATTTGTGGAAAGATTCTGCCGAACAGATCGAAAAACAATATCCGGAACTCCGTCTGGAGCCGGTTTGCCCGTTACATTATTATCTGGCAATGGATGAAAATGCTTCGTTTGTCATAAAAAGCGGAATCAACCTTGAGGAAGTAAAAGCGGATCGGGAATCGATTCCTGTGGTACTGTATGGGCGCAGCAGTGATATAACCAGAGAGATTTTAAACCTTCTGATAAAAAATCACAACGCAACGCTGCTCTTTCAGGCACCGACGGAAAAATTGTTTGATACTTACATTCGACAGGGACTCGGTGCCGGAATTGTTGTGCAGTACGGAACCAATAAACTGCTTCCGAACAATAAAGCAAGGGATCACTTTGTCTTTGTGCCGTTGAAAACCGATCGGGAAAGTGAATTTTACTTCATCACCAATCGTAATATGGAAGAGGAACTGCACCAGAGAATTACACGATATTTGCAGTTTGGAGTGGAGTTCTTATAAGAAAGCTTTTGGTCTTTTTTGTTCCGGATAGATAAAATTGAATAAGGAAAATGACAGCGAGAGTTCAAAAGGATGCGAGAACTCTCGTTTTTTTGTGTCTGAGCGGATAAATGGTGAAACAGAAAGCAGAAAATAAAAAAAAGAATGTGATAAAAAATGGTAATCACACAGAGGAGCTGATAAACATTTTCAGAGATTTGTCATGTAAAAAGAAACAGGATGAGCAGACTGACAAGAATGGGACAAAAAGCACGAATAGGCCGTAATATCGCTTGTTTTCGGCATAAAATACATAATTTATCAATAGGAAATTATATAAATAAAATGCGATATATATTGCGAAATCATAATAAAAAGATATACAAAACCTAATAAAAAATATTTATCTGCCGGAGATTGCCATAAGTTTTTGATTCTTCTAAAAGAATAGTGAATCGGATATAGTAAGGATAACGAAAGGACAACAACACATAAGCAAAAGAAATGGTAAATCAAAAATGTATCAAACGGGGGGATAAGAACAAATACATACATTACTTAAAAACTTAGAAAGAAAACAAATCACACGATGTTTGATTAGGAGGCGTTTGAAATGGAGCAATATACGTTGTTGAATCACTTGGGTTGGATCGGTGTAATGCTGATCATAGGTATGGTACTTAGGGCAAAGATTCCTCTGTTCCGTAAAATGTTAATGCCAGCTTGTGTGCTGGCAGGGGTCGTTGGTTTCTTCCTGATGAATGCAGGGGTTCTGAAACTGGACTTTGGTTTATTAGCACTTATTACATCTCAGCTTTTTACTTTATCCTTTATTTCCATCGGGTTAACAGCCCCGGATAAAGATGCGGACTCATCCGGTAAACAGCAGGCGAAAGAAATCGTTAAAGGTTCCCTGGGGATCGGGGTTGCCTGGCTGATCATCTTCGCATTACAGACAGTCGGCGGTTGCGGACTTTTCAAAGTTTGGGACATGATTTTCCATGATGGAATCCATCCATTCTACGGATTCATGCTGGCAAGAGCTTATGCACAGGGTCCTGGGCAGGCAGTTGCCAACGGCGGTATCTTTGAAGGCTTCGGCTGGGAAAACGCTGCAATGGTAGGGTTAACCTTCGCAGCATTCGGTTTCCTCTTTGCATTCTTACTTGGTGTACCTCTGGCTCGCTGGGGACTCAAGAGAAACTTAACCCGTTATCAAGAAGAAATTTCCCGTGACGTAGCGTATGGTTTCTACGGAAAAGATTCCAACAGACCGAGTGCCGGTAAACAGACTACACATGCCGGTAACATCGACTCTATGGCATTCCACTTTGCAGTATTAATGATCTGTTACTTGGCAACTTATTACTGGACCTTCTGGGCTGCAAGCCATTTAAGCATCACCTGGGCAAGAACCTGCATCGGGATGATCTTCTTATGGGGTATGGTTATCGGTTACATTGTAAGATTCATTTTAACAAAATTAAATCTGATTCATCTGTTAGACAACACTACACAGAAACGTATGACAGGGTTCTTTACTGACTTCTTAATCACAGGTTCTTTCATGAGTGTATCTGTAAAAATTCTGGGCGCTTGGTTTGCACCAATCGTTGTAATCTCCTGCATCGGTGGTGTCCTGACCTTCCTGCTCTGCATCTGGTTCGGTCAGCGTTTCGGTGCGAAACATGACTTTGAACGTACTTTAGGCCTTTACGGTATGGCAACCGGTACCGCTGCCAGCGGGATCGCACTTCTCCGTATCGTAGACCCTGAACTGAAAACAACAACGGCAGTAGAAATCGGCGGTTCGAACGTCTTTATGAACCTGAACCTGTTAATGGTACCAATTAACATCGGTGTCGCGGCAGGGGATCTGAACTTCACAATCGGGATGCTCATTATTTCGGCATTCATGATTCCGTTGGCAATTATCCTGAAACTGGGCGGTGCGTGCGGCAAGAAGACGTATGTACTCAACAACAAGTGCGACCCTCCAGGAAACTGCGACGTGGAGTGATGAAGATCGCATGATGAACTACAACAATATATGTTAAACAGAAACAGACCGCGGAAGGAAACACTGCGGTCTGTTTCTGTTTTTTTGGACCGGTACATACATTTGTTACAATTATTATTTGTAACGGGACTTCTTGAAAAAGAAAAGGATATATGATAGGGTAAAAACAGCGTAAAAAAGACACTTACTTTTTGCAGAGCTTTATGCAAAGGGATAAGTGTTTTTCCATTTTTGGACAGTCAGTGCTTTGCAGAAAGCGGAAGGGGAGAGTTAACTTGGAAGAAATTGCCCAAATTACAGACAGAGCAAAACAGAAGCGGTTTATGGTGGCCTTGTTGTTGATTAATGTAATTGCCATGATGAATTCCACAACGGTTACATTATCACTGCCGACTTATATGGAAGTGTTCGGTGTGGATATCAATACGGTTCAGTGGGTTACCATCGGCTATATGCTGCCGCTGGGGATGATGATGCCGTTATCCGGCTATCTCGGGGAGCGCTACAGTTATCGCAGGGTTTTTCTGATCGGTGTCACCACGCTTGGAGTGACTTCGGTTGCCTGTGCCTGTGCACCGAACTTTTTTCTTCTGGTCTTTTTCCGATTTGTAAAAGGGATGGCTGCTGGAATTATGATTCCGTGCACCATGTCTATGCTGTACCGTTATCTGCCGAAAAAAATCAGGCGAGTAATTTGGGACAGCTGGTGCTGTTTCAGTCGGTCAGTGTTGCCATCGGTCCGACTTTAGCCGGTATTATTTTAGAAATTTCCAGCTGGCATGTACTGTTCTTATTTAATGTTCCGCTGGTTCTGGTCGGGTTATGGATGGGAAAGAACTATATTCCTTCAGAAGAGGGACACCCGACCGGGTCTGTGGACTATCTTGGGATTTTAGAGGTTTCTCTGGGAACGGGACTGGTTATGATTGCATTTACCGAGGGAGACCAATGGGGTTGGACTTCCCCGCTGTTTTTAAGCAGTACGGGAATCGGAATTGCTCTGATGGCGGTGTTTATGATACGGCAGTTTCACACGAAAAATCCGCTTTTGAATTTTCAAGTTTTGAAATACCGTCCGTTTAGTATTGCGCTTCTGATTCAGTGCACCCTTGCTATGACACTCGGAATTACAGCTATTCTGCTGCAGCTGTATCTGCAGACAGTGCGCGGATATTCTCCGGCTGAAACAGGACTCTGGATGCTGATCCCTTCTATAATGCTGATGTTCGGGAATGAAATATCGAACCGCCTGCACGGTATGAATGCGGTTCGAAAGCTGTTGATTGTCGGGATGGCGGTCACGGTTTTTGGAAATCTTGCCTGGTGTGTGGTTGATGTTAAAAGCAGTGTTATTATTCTGATTTTATTTGTTTCGATCCGTTATACCGGAATGGGAATGCTGCAGATGCCATTAACGGACTATGGACTGGGATGTATTCCGGTACAGTTGTCGGGACATGCCTCCTCCATGTTCAACTGGACCCGTCAGTTTGTACAGGTTGTGGCAACCAATATTTTTACCGTTCTTTTAAGTCTGAATATCAACCGTTATTATCTTGAGGCCGGCCATGCCGGAATCCCTGTGGAAGGAACCGCATCCTATAATATTGCCGCTGCACATGCAGTCGGTACGGATTTCGTGTATATGACTGTTTTTCTGGTACTTTCTCTGATTTGTACCTTCTTCATTAAACCTTATAAGAGAGAAGCATAAGCTGCTTTCATCGAAGAAATTTCTATGGAAATTTCTTCGATTTTTTTTTGCGACCCGCAGAGGGGGGAACATTCAAAAAAACAGTAAAACGGAAGCAGAGAGAACGAATGTTGTACAGAATCTAAAACAGATTGGCCTGCAAAATCGCCCGATTCCTGCGGACTTGACGAACAGAAAGGGATTTGCTATAGTCATGTAGGCAAATAGTTTCTTAATTAGGCACCGGATACCCTGTGGAGTGAGGTGTCTTTTTCTGCGTGTACAGTAAGCGCAACAGGTTGTAAAAAGAAAGGGGAACGTATGGCGGAAATTTATCAGATTGAAGATGTGACAAAACAGAAGCGATTTATGATTGCGTTGTTACTCACGAACATCATAGCTATGCTTAATACCACAACGGTAACGCTGTCTCTTCCGACTTATATGGAAGTATTCGGGGTTAGCATCAGTACGGTTCAGTGGGTATCGGTAGGGTATATGCTGCCTTTGGGCATGGTCATGCCTTTATCAGGTTATCTGGGTGAACGGTACGGATACCGCAGAGTTTTCTTGCTGGGACTTTCGGTGATCGGATTGAGTTCCATTGCATGTGCCTGTTCGGTCAGCTTTTATATGCTTGTATTCTTTCGTTTTATGAAAGGGGTTGCGGCAGGTCTTGTTATTCCGAGTACGATGGCTATGCTTTACCGGTATATTCCGAAGCGCTATCAGCCGGGATATATGGGTCAGCTTGTACTGTTCCAGTCGGTCGGGGTTGCCATCGGGCCGAGTCTTGCCGGATTTATTCTGCAGTTTTTCAGCTGGCATATTCTCTTTTTATTCAATGTGCCGATTATTATTCTGGCGATTTACATGGGCAGAAAATATATGATCAAGGAACCGGGACATCCTACGGGAAGTATTGATTTTCTGGGAATTTTACAGGTTTCCTTCGGAACCGGACTGGTTATGGTTGCCTTTACCGAGGGTGAAGTCTGGGGCTGGAGTTCGGCACTGTTTTTATCCTGTCTGGCGGTAGGGCTTTCCCTGATTCTGATTTTCGTGGTTCGACAGTTTAAAACAAAGACACCGCTTTTAAATTTCAAAGTGTTAAGATACAAACCTTTTACCATTGCGCTGATTATTCAGTGTACCCTTGCTATGACACTGGGAATCACAGCGATTTTACTGCAGTTGTACCTGCAGTCGGTACGGGGATACCCGCCTGCCGCAACGGGACTTATGGTTCTGATTCCGTCTCTGATTATGCTGGTGGGCAATGAATTTGCAAACAAAATGCATGCGAAAAGTTCGGTTCGTACGATGATCGCAGGCGGGATGCTGATTACGGTGATCGGAAATCTGGCCTGGTGTCACGTAGAAGTGGATACCAGTGTGATCCTGTTAATTGTCTTTTTCTCGATTCGCTATTTTGGGATGGGGGTTTTACAAATGCCGTTAACCGATTACGGACTGGGGTCTGTTCCGGTGGAACTGGCCGGGCATGCTTCCAGTATGTATAACTGGGGCAAACAGTTTGTACAGGTTGTCAGCATGAATATTCTGACCGTTGTAATGAGTGTAAATCTGACCCGTTATTATCTGGAGGCCGGAAATACCGGCACACCGGTTCAGGGGACAGAGGCATACAATCTGGCCGCCAGTCAGGCGGTTTCGACAGATTTCATATACATGACCATAGCGCTGTGCTTATCGCTAATCGCAACTTTATTTATCAAAAAAGAAAAGCGCAAAGGTTGATTTTCTTGTTAGAGCGTGCTAAGATGAAATCAGAAAATCTGTTTCAGGGCGAGGTTAGATTCCTCACTGGCGGTGAATGGCAGAAGCCAAAGTCCGCGAACTTCCAAGGAAGCTGAATGGGTGTGAATCCCATACCAACGGTATAGTCCGGATGAAAGAAACAAACAAACTGCATTGTTTGCGATGACCCTGGATAGAATCCAGGGTCTTTTTTGTTTCCTGTCAGATTCTTCAATTGTATTTCATTAGGAGGAATTTGTTATGTTGCAAGAAGCATCTACACAGAAAGTTTCAGGGAAAAGAACATCTACAGCGGGAAAAACACAAAAGCTGGTGAAAATGGGGTTACTGGTTGGGATCTCAATTGCACTGGTTTATCTGATTCATTTTCCGTTGATTCCGGCTGTTCCGTTTTTAGAATATGATCCGGCGGATATTCCGATTCTGATCGGGACATTTGCATTCGGGCCTTTGGCGGGCGTAATGCTCACCGTAATCACTTCTCTGATTCAGGGCTTAACCGTCAGTGCGGCAAGCGGTGCATACGGAATCATTATGCATATTATTGCAACCATGACACTTGTGGTTGTGGCAGGATTGATTTATTCCAGAAACAAAACCAGAAAGAGTGCAATCATGGGTCTCTGCCTGGGAACACTTGCGATGGCGGTTGTTATGTTCGGTGCCAATCTGGTAATCACCCCGCTTTTTATGGGGGTACCGAGAGATGCGGTTATGGGATTAATGCCGTTTATTCTGTTATTTAATGTAATCAAAGCCGGGTTGAACGGAGCGGTGACCTTCCTGCTCTATAAGAGAATCTCCGGATTTTTACACAATAACGGAGCGAATTAAAAAATAAAGGATAAAAAACCAATGTGCAAAAATTTGCACATTGGTTTTTTTGTTTTTTCCGAAAAAAAACGACTTCCGAAAAACGGAAGTCGTAAAAGACGGAGGTTACAGGGAAGTTTCCTGACGTTTCAGTCTGCGGGCAGCCTGTAAGGCCTGATAGAGTGCATTTTTTGTGGCTCTCTGCTGAATCATGGCACGGGTAATGGTTTCACCGTAGGAAATATTCAGTTTTTCCACATGACTGTAATTTTTTCCGGAAACAGCAACATAAACGAGTCCGACCGGCTTTTCATCGGTTCCGCCGTCAGGACCTGCAACGCCTGTTGTGCTGACTCCTAAATCGGCACCGGTGGCCTTGCGGATACCTTCTGCCATTTCCAGAGCACATTCTTCGGAAACAGCACCGTGTTTTAGTAAGGTTTCTTCCCGAACACCCAGCCATTTCATTTTCATATCGTTCGAGTAGGAGCATACGCCTCCCGGATAAATGGCAGAGCATCCCGGAATATCGGTAATGGATTTGCTAACTAGTCCTCCGGTGCAGGATTCCGCGCAGGAGATGGAAATGTGATGTTTCATCAGGAAATCCACCAGTGCAGTCTGCAGGTTCGGGACGTTTATGCCGTAAATATACTGTCCGACCAGACGGTCAATTTTTTCAATAATCGGTTCCATCATCTGATAGCCCTGTTCCGGAGTCGGAGCGGCGGCAGTGATACGGAGTTCCACTTCGTTTTCCTTTGCATAAGGTGCAATGGTCGGATTTTTGCTCTGCATCATGAGATCCTTTAGGAGGGATTCCACCAGAGATTCACCGATTCCGAACAGACGGAGATCTTTGGATACAATGGCATGAGTTGAAAATTTCTGCAGATACGGGGTAACTTCCCGTTCAAACATGAGTTTCATTTCTCTCGGGGGTCCCGGAAGAAGGATGGCGATTTTACCGTTTTCTTCCATGGCACAGCCCGGAGCGGTTCCGCTGTGGTTTGGAAAAACAACAGCTCCTTTCGGCTGATAAGCCTGTTTTAAGTTGTTTTCACTCATTTTATGAGGGAATTTGGAGAAGAACTCCGTTAATTTATCCATAGACGGTTGATGTAAAACCAGTTCACGGTTAAAATAGTTACAAATGGTTTCTTTGGAAAGATCATCATAAGTCGGCCCCAGGCCTCCTGTTGTGATTACAAGATCGGAGCGGTCGAAGGAAATTTTCAGGGCTTCTTCCAGTCGTTTCGGATTATCCCCTACAACAGTGTGATGGTAAACATCGATGCCCAGTCTGGCAAGCTGCTGACTCAAAAAGGCTGCGTTTGTATTTACAATGTCGCCTAAGAGCAGTTCTGTGCCGATACATAAAATTTCAGCTTTCATAAATCTAACCTCCTAGCGGTTGTTTGTGCAAAATTCTGTTCATTAAAAATGATACGGCGAAATCTGTTTGGATGCAAGGTTTTTCAAAAAACTTTCCCGGAAAAGCCTGCAAATACAAATTCTGTGGGAGGAAAAGAACACAAAAAATTTTTTTATAGAGGTTTTCCTGAAAAATGGCTTGCATACTTATGCGATAAGATGTATAATTATTTTCAAACGTTAAGGAGGGGCTTGAATATGTCAATCAAAGTAGGAATTGTTGGTGTAACAGGTTACACCGGTGGCGAATTGATTCGTCTGTTGTTAAATCACCCGGAAGTCGAAATTGTTGCGGCTTCATCCAGAAGCAATGTGGGGAATCCGGTCTCTCAGGTCCACAGACAGCTGTTTCAGTATATGGATTTAGTAGAATGTGAAATTAAAGCAGAAAATTATAAAGAATGTGATGTTGTATTTTTAGCACTGCCGCACGGCGCATCCTCCGGTCTTGCAAAAGAACTGGTGGGAATGGGCAAGAAAGTTATCGATCTCGGTGCGGACATGCGTTTACGTGATTATGAAACTTACCAGAAATGGTATGGTGCAGAACATAAATGGCCGGAAATCCTGCCGACAACGGTTTACGGTCTGCCGGAACTTTATCGGGAACAGATTAAACAGAGTGATCTGATTGCCAATCCGGGCTGCTATCCGACCAGTATCATTTTGGGACTGGCTCCGATTCTGAAAAAAGGATGGGTAAAAACCGATTCGATTGTTTGCGACAGTAAATCCGGTGTTACCGGTTCCGGTAAAAGTCTCAGTCAGATTACACATTTCCCGGACTGTAATGACAATATGAGTGCCTATAAAGTTGCGGCACATCGTCATACACCGGAAATTGAACAGGAATTAAGCAAACTTGCGGGAGAAGATCTTCTGATCAGTTTCAATCCGCATCTGGTTCCGTTAAATCGCGGTATTTTATCCACTATTACTGTGCAGGCCAAGAAGACAGACTTGACACAGGAAATGCTCGATGCCGCTTATCAGGAATTCTACCAGGATGAAGAATTTGTGCGTGTGCGCAACAAAGAGAACATGCCTTCCACAAAACTGGTGGCAGGTTCCAATTACTGTGATATAGCACCGATTTGGGATGAACGTACCAAACGGATTGTTGTGGTATCCGTCATTGACAATCTGGTCAAAGGCGCATGCGGACAGGCCGTTCAGAATATGAATCTGATGATGGGCTTAGACGAAGGTCTGGGACTGCGTTACAGTGTAGTTTATCCTTAATGGAAAAGCGGGGGGAAAAGAAATGAAGATTCTTGAAAACGGATCTGTAACCACACCGAACGGCTTCTGGGCCGGTGCTGTGGCAGCGGAAATTAAATATCAGGGCAGAACCGATCTGGCGGCAGTTTATTCCGAAGTGCCGGCAAAAGCGGCTGCTGTTTATACGTTGAATAAATTTAAGGCGGCACCGCTTCAGGTGACCGAATCCAATCTGGCGGACGGACTCGCTCAGGCCATTGTGGTAAACAGCGGGATTGCCAATGCCGGAATGGGAACCGAAGGTCTGAAACAGGCACAGCAGATGAGCGACTGGGCGGGGGAGGCTTTGGGAATTCCAAGCACTTCCTGCATTGTGGCATCTACCGGTGTTATCGGAATGCCTCTGCCGATGGACAACCTTCATAAAGGCGTGCAGGCGGTATCCAAAGTTCTGAAAGAGGACGGCGGACACGATGCGGCCAAAGCGATTATGACAACCGATACCCATCCGAAAGAAATGGCTGTGGAAGTTGAAATTTCCGGTAAAACCGTAACGATTGGCGCCATGGCGAAAGGATCCGGTATGATCCATCCGAATATGGCAACCATGCTCGGCTTTTTGACCAGTGATGTCAATATTGACGGAGACGCTTTAAAAGAGGCGTTCAAGGCAAATATTGATGACAGTTTCAATATGATTTCGGTTGACGGGGATACCAGTACCAACGATATGGTGGTTATTTTGGCAAACGGCCGGGCCGGAAATGATCTTCTGACTGTGGACAGTCCGGATTTTCCGGTGTTCCGGGATGCATTGCGCATGATTTGTATTGAAATGGCGCAGAAGATTGCGGGAGACGGGGAAGGTGCCACAAAATTAGTGGAAACCACAGTCTTACATGCAAAAAGCGACAGCGATGCAAGAAAAGCGGCCAAAGCGATTATTGCATCCAGTCTGGTAAAAACCGCGGTATACGGAAACGATGCAAACTGGGGCAGAATTGCATGTGCAGCCGGCTACTCCGGAGCGGAATTTGATCCAAATCTGGTGGATATTTTTATTGGGGACATTCAGGTTGCGAAAAACGGTATGGGACTTGCTTTTGACGAAGCAGAGGCGACCGCATTGTTAAAACAGAAAAAAGTACAGATTACAGTGGATTTCCATATCGGAAATGACCGGGCAACTGCCTGGGGCTGTGATCTCACATACGATTATGTAAAAATTAACGCAGATTACAGAAGCTAGGCATCTGCAAAAAGGATACAAAAGATCGGGGTGGAAATTTTGGAAAAGGCAATGAAAACAGCACAGGTGCTGGTGGAGGCATTACCGTATATAAAAAAATTCAGAGGAAAAACGGTTGTGATTAAATACGGCGGCCATGCTATGAATAATGACGCCATGAAAGAAAAAGTGATGTCGGATATCGTACTGATGAAATTTGTCGGGATCAATCCGGTCATTGTACATGGCGGCGGACCTGCCATTAACTATTGGATGGAAAAAGAAGGCAGACAGTCGGAATTTGTAAACGGTCTGCGCGTAACGGACAAGTCTACCATGGATATTGCTCAGATGGTATTAGTCGGACAGATTAATCAGCAGATTGTCGGTCTGATTCAGAAACTCGGCGGAAAAGCCATGGGTCTGAGCGGTGTGGACGGCAGTACCATTACTGTCAGCAAAAAACAGATGCAGGTAGACGGAAAAGATGTGGATCTGGGTTATGTGGGCGAAATAGAACAGATCAACACCGAGTTAATCAACCAGGCGATTGAAAACGGTTTTATTCCGGTAATTTCTCCGATTGGTTCTGATTTAAACGGACAGGCGTTTAACATCAACGGAGATTCGGCGGCCGGGAAAATCGCTTCTGCACTGCATGCGGATAAAATGTTCCTTCTGACCGATATCAACGGCGTGCTGGACGAAAATAAGGAAGTTATCTCCGTATTGGATTTTGCCAAAGCGGAAGCTTATAAGGAACAGGGTGTTATTAAAGGCGGAATGATCCCGAAAGTGGACTGCTGCATGGATGCCATTAAAGACGGTGTCAACACCGTGCATATTGTTGACGGCTGTCTGGCACACAGTCTGCTTTTGGAACTCTTTACCGATGAAGGGATCGGTACCATGGTGGTAAAGGAGTAGGAAACGATGAGTAAAACAACACAGGAAATTATTTCTGACGGTGAAAAATACGTCATGCATACCTACGGACGGTTTCCGTTTGTGTTAGATCACGGGGAAGGCTGTTACGTATGGGATTTAGACGGGAAAAAATATCTGGATCTGGTGGCAGGGATTGCCGTTAATTCTTTAGGACACTGCCATCCGGCCGTTGTTCAGGCGATTGCGGATCAGAGTGCAAAATTAATGCATGTCTCCAATCTGTACTGGATTGAAAATCAGGTGGAACTGGCAAAACTGCTGGTGGAAAAAAGCGGACTCGGGAAGGCGTTTTTCTGCAACAGCGGCGCGGAAGCCAACGAAGCTGCAATTAAACTTGCAAGAAAATGGGGTAACGGAGAAAAATATCATATCATTACCCTGAAAAATTCATTTCACGGTCGTACCATGGGGGCATTGGCCGCAACCGCGCAGGAAAAATACCAGAAGGCATTCCGACCGCTTCCGGAAGGATTTTCCGCAGTGGAACTCGGAGATTTGGAAGCATTAAAAGCAGAGATCAGACCGGAAACCTGTGCCGTTATGATGGAACCGATTCAGGGGGAAAGCGGTGTGCATGTACCGACGAAGGAATATATGCAGGCTGTTGCGGCGCTGTGTAAGGAAAAAGGGATTCTTCTGATGCTGGATGAAGTACAGACCGGGATCGGAAGAACCGGGAAAGCGTTTGCGTTCCAGAATTTCGGGATCAAACCGGATATTATTTCTCTGGCAAAAGCGATCGGGAACGGATTCCCGATGGGGGCTATCGTGGCAAGCACGGAAGTGGCTGACTGTTTTGTACCGGGAGATCATGCAAGTACATTCGGAGGAACCCCTCTCGCAACGGCAGCAGGGCTTGCAGCCTGCGGAATCATTCTTGAGGACGCGTTTCTGGAAGAGGTTACCGCAAAAGGGGAATATCTGAGAAACGGACTGAAAGAAATCGGAGCAGCGGTACCGCATACGGTGAAAGAAGTACGCGGTATGGGTCTGATGGTCGGATGTGAACTGGAAGTTTCCGCAAAGGAAGTTGCGGCAAAGCTTTTGGAAAAAGGTGTTCTGATCAACAATATCGGGGATTCTATTCTTCGTTTTGTACCGCCTTTAATCATTGAAAAAGCGGAAATGGATGAGGCTCTGGAAAAACTGAAAGAAGTTCTTTCCGAAATGAAATGATTTCAGAAAAATACACGTTCGGAAGAAAAATATGATAGAATAACAGGGAAGAGATCCCCGTTCGTAAGCAGGATGCCGACGGACGGGGATTTTTCAGTATCGAAAAGAAAACGAAATAACGGGGAAAGGCGGTGAAGAGAGAGTCTGCATAAGACTTTCGGAAATCATGAAAATTGCGGTTATCGGTTTGGGGCTGATCGGCGGCTCCTTTGCAAGAGCGATCAAAACATACACACATCATACCTGCCTCGGCGTGGAAAAGGAACTGGACAGTAAAGCGGTTCAAATGGCACTGCACGCCGATGCGATTGACAAGGCGATTACGCCGGAGCAGCTTTCGGAAGCGGATCTGAGCATTGTCTGTCTGCATCCGCAGGGAATTATTGATTTTATTAAGGAACATAAGAAGTGTTTTAAAAAGGGCAGTATCGTTATGGATACCGGCGGGATAAAGGGTACTATTGTACAGGAAGTAAACCGGGTGCTGAAGGAGGAGGGTGTCATCTTTATCGGGGCACATCCTATGGCCGGGCGAGAATTTTCCGGCTTCGCTTACTCGAAGGAGGATCTTTATAAAGGCGCGAGTCTGATCCTGACACCGGATGAGGATGTACCGGAGGAAGCAAAAAAAACAGTGGAAGAACTTGCACTGGATCTGAAATTCGGCCGGATTGTTTACACAAGTCCGGAAGAGCATGACAGAACCATTGCCTTTACCTCTCAGCTGGCGCACGTGGTCTCAAGTGCCTATATCAAGAGTCCGACCGTAAAAAAAGAAAGCGGATTTTCTGCCGGCAGTTTTAAAGATTTGACAAGGGTTGCCAAGTTAAATGAGAATATGTGGACCGATTTGTTTTTTATGAATCGGGATGCGCTGCTTTATGAACTGGATACCATTCTTGCAGGTCTGACAGAGTATCGGGACGCCTTAGCGCAACAGGATGGAGACCGGATGCGCAGTCTTTTAAAGGAAGGGCGTCTTTTAAAAGAATGGAGCCTCGAGCATTCTCTGGATCAGCCGGAAAAACAGTAGGATCGGGAGCCCTCAGGTGATGTTTTGGCTTGTAAACATTTGACAGCATTTTTACACGTATGATAAAATAAAGATGAGAATTAGATCATCGGATAAAAGAAATCAGTTCTTAAAAAGGAAGAAAACTGCCGAGTGTGGAAGTAATAAGAAAAGGATAAACTTTTTTGATAGAAACATACAATACAGTTGCATTTTGTATGTTATAATTGTCTATATTGTATAAAAAAGGACAAACAGCAAGGAACCAGCATGTAAAACGAGAAAAAGCAGAAATGAGGGTTGAGTTATGGTTCGAATAATAACTGATTCATCTACTTTAATTACAAAGGAAGAAAGCGAAACACTTGGTATTGATATGCTTCCGTTGAGTGTCAATATTATGAATCAGGATTTTGTTGATCTGGAAATGGACATGGATCGTTTCTACGGTATGATTGATGAAGGCGGCATCCCGAAATCTTCCCAGCCACCGCTCGGCGGGTTTGTGGAAGCGTTCAAACGTCTGGAAGGAGAAAAAATTCTGGTACTCTGCATGGCGGAAGGGTTATCCGGTACCTATCTGAGTGCCTGCGGCGCTCGGGAAATGGTAAGCAATAAAGATGATATTGTGGTTTATAATACCAGAACACTTTGCGGGCCGCAGCGTTATATGGTCTATAAAGCGATCAATCTGGCAAAGGAAGGAAAAAGTCTGGAAGAGATTGTGGAAATTCTGGATGAAAGCAGAAAACACTGTGATTCGTTCCTGATTGCACAGGATTTTGATTTTTTGCGCAGAGGCGGAAGACTGACTCCCCTTGCAGCCAAATTCGGGTCGGCGCTCCAGGTGAAACCGATTATGCAGCAGACCGATGACGGGTGCAGAATTGATGCATTTGCGATCAGCAGAACCATTAAGGGTGCTGCGAAAAAAATTATGCATCATTTGCAGAAGAAACACATTGGGGAGGATTACCTGATCTCCATTTCTCATGCGAGAGCACCAAAAGATGCACTGGATATTGCACACGTGATGAAAGAAAATTTCGGAAAGGCGAAAGTGGAAATTTTAGAACTTTCTCCGGCGTTTGTAACCCAGGGCGGACCGAGATGTATTGCAGTACAATATATTAAATTATAGAGTTTAAAAGCTGTCTGAAAAGAAATTTTACAGGCAGCTTTTTTATCCGCAAAAATGCGTAACCATGCAGTTTCCTACGCTTTTGGAAGGAAAGGAAATATTGCAAAAGCATGGTTCATGTGTCATAATAAACGGGAAAGAAAAAGTTGTCACAAACTGAATGAGGGACCAAAAAGGGGAATCGGAGCATTGCTGACTGCACTACCGAACCGAACGAGGCTTATGAATGCCGGGGGAAAATTTGCTCCGACCATTTATCCCGGCGGATTTCACTGCCGAAAACGGTACAGACAGTCGGCCACACCCTTTACAACAATGACAGACGCGGTTTTCACCGCAAGTAAGAACAATATTATTTTTCAGTAAAGGAGAAAAGGCACTTCTCCCACCAGCAAGTGTTAGTGGGTTTCCGTGCCCGTGTGAATGTTATGAAAGAAACAAATTTTGTAATTATCACCGGTTTGTCCGGCGCAGGAAAAAGTACTGCGGTTAAGGTCTTTGAGGACATGGGTTATTTCTGCGTAGACAATCTGCCCGCTCCGTTGATTCCGAAATTTGCGGAGTTGTGTCTTCAATTAAAGGGAGAGGTTACGAAAATAGCGTTGGTGATTGATATTCGGGGGGATATGTTCCTCGATGAACTGACGACGAATCTGGATGAACTGACCAAAATGGAAATTCCTTATCAGATTCTCTTTTTAGAGGCGTCGGATGAGGTTCTGGTACAGAGATTTAAAGAAACCAGAAGAAACCATCCGTTAAGTCCGCAGGGAAGTGTCAGTGAAGGCATCCGGATGGAACGGGAAAAGCTCAGTGATTTGCGCGGAAGAGCACATAAGGTCATTGATACATCAAGAATGAGAACCAGTGAACTGCGTGCCGAGCTCAGAAATCAGTGGGCGGAAATCAGTGATAAACTTTCCGTCAGTATTGTAAGCTTTGGATATAAGCATGGCGTTCCGATCGACGCCGATCTTTTGATCGACGTGCGCTTTATGCCGAATCCGTTTTATATTCCCGAACTGCGGCCGTTAACCGGGAGAGATCCTGCCGTACAGGAATATGTTTTCCGCACAAAAGAGTGTCAGGAATTTATCAAAAGATACATGGATTTACTGAAATTTTTACTGCCTTGCTACAGTGCCGAGGGAAAAACACACCTGACCATAGGTGTGGGCTGCACCGGAGGACAGCATCGCTCGATTGCAATCGGGATCAAACTCGGAGAGCTGCTGGAAGAGGAAGGCTATCAGGTGAATGTGAAACACAGAGATAATTAGCCAAAAACGGGGGTGATTCCCATCGTTTGGAATCGGTATAAACATTGGAAAGAAAAAAACAGAGCAGATATGCTGAGGTGGAGACTTTTAGGACGGGGTCCCCATATCGTCGTAATCGGCGGGGGAACCGGACTTTCAGTCCTTCTACGCGGTCTGAAAGAATATACGAGTAATATTACGGCGGTTGTTTCCGTAGCCGATGACGGTGGCAGTTCCGGAAGAATCCGGGAGGAATTCGGAATGGTTCCCGTAGGAGATATCAGAAACTGTATTGTGGCACTTTCCGACCGTGAGGATCTGATGGAGCAGGTATTCAATTACCGTTTTGAACGGGGAGAAGGGTTAAAAGGGCACAGTCTCGGGAATCTTCTCCTGGTCGGTATGAGTTATCTGACCGGAAGTTTTCACGATGCGGTCAGCAATATCAATGAGGTTCTGCATATTCGGGGGAAAGTGGTTCCCGTCACGGATGAGCCCGTTACGTTAAAGGCGATTTTAGATGATGATACGGAAATTGTGGGGGAAAGTTGCGTTTCCTGTTCCGAGCGGCCGATTGTGCGGCTGATGATTGAACCGGAAGACGTCAAGCCGTTAGATGAGGCGCTGGAAGCAATTGCTGCCGCCGATGCGGTTGTTTTAGGTCCGGGAAGTCTCTTTACCAGCATTATTCCAAATCTGCTGGTAGACGGGATCACCGATGCGGTAATCAGCAGCAGCGCCATGAAATTTTATGTTTGTAATGTTATGACGCAATCCGGGGAAACGGACTTCTTTACCGCACAGGATCATCTCAACGCGTTGCTTGAACACAGTCGAAAAGGCATTACCGATTATATTGTGGTAAATGATCAGGAAAACGTGGAAAAAGAGCTGCTGGATCGCTATAAGGAAGAAGGTGCTATACCGGTTCGATATGATAAGGAAGCACTGGAAGCTATGGGTGTCAAAGTTTTGGAAGCCGATCTGCTGAACGAAAAGGAAGTTCTTCGACATAATTCTGCCCGTCTGGCAGAGGTGATTATGAAGCAGATTTATAAGAAAAACGGATTCTGGAAGCGAATGCACTGGTATTACAGTTATTATGCGGTAAAAAGAAACTGCCGCAAGAGAGGAAACGATACAGGAAGGGAAAGATGTGAGGAATGTCCTTTTCAAACGAAATAAAGAATGAACTGGCGCATCTGGAGCCGGAAACCAAATGCTGTGAAATTGCCGAACTGGCAGGTCTGGTTCGGATGGACGGAACGATTCTGATCGGCAACAAGAACGGAATCGGTCTGGAGTTAAATACGGAAAATGCGGCGGTTGCCAGAAAAGCCTTTAAGGGATTGAAAAAGCTGTTTCACGTGGAAACGGAAATTACCGTGCAGAGAAGAAACCGCTTAAAGAAGAACAATGTTTATCTGGTACGTGTTCCGGGCCAGCCGAAGGTCATGGAGGTACTGGATGCACTGGGGCTGATGAAGGACGGTCTGATGTACAATCCGGAAATCAGTAAAACACTGGTGAAGAAGGAATGCTGCAAGCGAAGCTATTTAAGAGGCGTCTTTTTAGGAGCCGGTTCTCTGAGTGATCCGCAGAACAGCTATCATTTGGAAATTGTAGCCAACAGTGAGGAGTATGCGGCATCTCTTGTAGAACTGATTGAAACCTTCGGACTGCATCCGAAGATCAGCGGCAGAAAAAATGTCCTGCTGGTTTATCTGAAAGAAAGTGAACAGATTGCGGACTTTTTAAATATTATCGGTGCGCATAAGGCACTTCTGGAACTGGAAAATATTCGGATTCAGAAAGAAATGCGAAACCAGGTTAACCGTCTGGTCAATTGCGAAAATGCAAATCTGAATAAAGCGGTGGATGCGGCATGTCGCCAGAAAATGAATATTGAATTTGTGCAAAAATATCACGGATTTGAAAGTCTTCCGGAAGGATTGCGGGCAGTGGCGGAAGCCAGACTGGAAAATCCGGAAGTCAGTTTAAAAGAACTGGGACAGATGATGACGCCGCCTCTCGGTAAAAGCGGGATCAATCACAGAATGCGTAAAATAGAGGAACTGGCCGATGAATTGCGAAGCAAAGGATACGGCGCAGAATGACGGAAGGGGGAGAGTGCTCGTGTTATGGCGTAAAATCTGCTCAATCGGCACACTTTTAGTGCTGGTGGGATTGTTTTTGATGAATGTGTTCGGCTCTCCCGTTACCCGATACATGATGGAGCGTGATGTGACCAATCTTCTTATGGAACACGGATACCGGGAAGAGGAACTGTTAAAAGTGGAGTCGGTTTATCGTAAAGATGAACAGAAAAAATATACTGTGCGCGTGATTTTCCAGGATAAGCCGGAAACGGTTTACTATTATTATTATGATATCAATCATGTACTGCAGGTAAAAAAAGATTATTAAAAGAGCTGAGAAAAGAAGGGCGGCACTGTTTTTAGGAAACGGTTGCTCCGGATTTCGAAAGCTCTTTTTCTGTATTTGAAAAAAATTGAAAAAAGCATAGACAGAGCGGTTGCAATGGTTCACAAATCAGTCATTTTGAGATATGATAGAAAGGTAAGCCGCCTTTAACCGAAAAAGCGGAATATCAGGTGAATTTTTGTGAAAAAACAAAAATGTTTCAAGAAAAAATCAGACCGAGGAGGGAAGCGTTACTGAAACCGGGAGTAAACCGACCTTTCAATAACACAAGTGTATGTCAAAAAGTGCATGGAAAACATATCAGGAAAAAGAATTAAAAGAAGTGGAAACATTATCCGATGGATACAAACAGTTCCTGGATCTGGGGAAAACCGAACGGGAATGTGAACAGGAAGCGATCCGGCAGGCAGAAGCGGCAGGATATATCAATCTGCAGGATGTCATTGACGGAAAGAAGGAAATGCAGAAAAAAGTCTATATGGCCGGAATGGATAAAACAGTAGCGCTGTTTCATCTCGGAAAACAGCCGCTCGAAAAGGGAATGAAAATCGTAGCAGCACATATTGATTCCCCGAGACTGGACTTAAAACAGAATCCTCTTTACGAAGACGGGGACATGGCTTATCTGGATACGCATTACTACGGGGGAATCAAAAAATACCAGTGGGTTACCCTGCCACTGGCAATTCACGGTGTGGTCGTGAAAAAAGACGGAACCAAAGTACAGGTGAATATCGGTGAAAAACCGGAAGACCCGGTTGTCTGTGTAACCGATCTTTTAGTACATCTTTCCCAGGAACAGCTGGAACGAAAGGGAAGCAAAGTGGTAGAAGGGGAAGCACTGGATCTTTTAGTAGGGAATAAACCTTTGGAAGGTGCCGAAAAAGAAGCGGTTAAGGAACAGATTCTGGCACTCTTAAAAGAACAGTACGATATCGAAGAGGAAGATTTTACATCGGCAGAGCTGGAAGTGGTTCCTGCGGGAAAAGCCAAGGACTGCGGATTGGATCGTTCCATGGTGATGGCTTACGGGCAGGATGACAGAGTCTGTGCATACGGCGCGTTAGCTGCTATACTGGCAATCGAAGATCCGGACCGAACCGCATGCTGCCTGTTAGTCGACAAGGAAGAAATCGGAAGTGTCGGTGCAACCGGTATGAAGTCCCGATTCTTTGAAAACGTTGTTGCGGAACTGATGGACCAGGCGGGAGAATATTCCGAACTGAAGCTGCGTCGGGCGCTTGCAAACAGCCAGATGCTTTCCGTCGATGTCAGCAGTGGTTATGATCCTTTGTACAAAAATGCGTTTGATAAACGAAATGTGGCTTATTTAGGCCGCGGTATGGTCTTAAAGAAATTCTCCGGTTCCCGCGGGAAATCCGGTGCCAATGATGCGAATGCTGAATATATCGGCGAATTGAGAAAACTTTTTGATGATGCCGACGTGACCTACCAGACTGCGGAACTGGGACGTGTGGACTTAGGAGGCGGCGGAACAATCTCTTATATTGCCGCACTTTATGAAATGGATGTGATTGACTGCGGGGTTGCGGTATTAAATATGCACGCACCTTGGGAAGTCACCAGTAAAGCCGACTTGTATGAATCCGTAAAAGGTTATCATGCATTCTTAAAATAATTACAGGATTGATCAGGAAGGGGGGGATTCACCGATGGAACAGATTCTGATTGTCTCATCATCCGAGGCGGGAAAACAACATCTGGAAGCTTTTGTAACCGAGCAGCACGATGCGGATATCACAGTGGCTGTGAAGGGAAGCGATGCCAGAAACCTTTTGGAGGAGCAGGTTTTTGATCTGGTCATTGTGAATTGCCCGCTTTCCGATGAACACGGGGAAGCCATTGCACGAAAGGCCTATGCGGCAGGCATGATGGTTCTGCTGCTGGTACGTACCGAGTATGCCGACGCAGTATGGGAACGAATCCGGGAAACCGGAATCTATATGGTACCGAAACCGTTAAAACGCACTGTTTTTTTGCAAACGATCCAGTGTATTCGCATGCAGAAGGAACAGCTGCAGAGACTGGAGCGGGAGAAAGAACGACTGAATCGGAAAATCCAGGACAGTGCATTTATCAATCGTGCCAAACTGGTGTTAATGCAGGTGTTAAAGCTTTCGGAACCGCAGGCACATCACTATATTGAAAAACAGGCGATGGATTTGCGGATTACAAAGCGGGAAGTCGCGGAAGGTGTGATAAACACCTATGAAAATTAATGATTTTATGATATAATGAAATACTGCTGTAAAAGGGAGTTTCAGTGGAAAAACAGCAGAATTATAAGGAGGTGCGGACACGGAATTCTGTTCTTTCTGAAAAGAGCAGAGTGTGTCATAGGTATGAAATTAAACGACAATTATCAGAATTTAAAAGATAGCTATTTATTTGCAACCGTTAATCGTAAAACAAGAGAATATCAGGAAAGCCATCCGGACAAAAAAGTCATCAAACTGGGAATCGGAGATGTGACTCTGCCGCTGTGCACAGCTGTTACAGAAGCTATGCATAAAGCAGTAGATGAAATGGGCGTGAAAGAATCCTTCCACGGTTACGGTCCGGAACAGGGCTATGGCTTCTTAAGAGAAGAAGTACAGGCTTATTATGCAAAACGCAACACAAAACTGGCTGCAGATGAAATTTTCATCAGTGACGGTGCAAAAAGTGATGTAGGGAATATCCTGGACATTTTCGGCAATGATAATGTCGTTTTAATTCCGGATCCTGTTTATCCGGTTTATGTGGATACCAACGTTATGGCAGGCAGAAAAGTGGAATTCATGAATGCAAATGCGGACAACGGATTCCTGGCTATGCCGGATCCTGCAGTGCATGCGGATATTATTTATCTGTGCTCTCCAAACAATCCTACCGGTGCTGTTTATAACAAAGAACAGCTGAAGGCTTGGGTGGATTATGCAAATGAAAATGATGCGGTTATCTTATTTGATGCGGCTTATGAAGTTTTCATTGCAGACGAAACACTGCCTAGAAGTATTTTCGAAATTGAAGGTGCACGTACCTGTGCAATTGAATTCTGCTCGTTCTCTAAAACTGCAGGCTTCACCGGTACCCGTTGCGGTTATACCGTTGTTCCAATGGAACTGGAACGTAACGGACAGAGCTTACACAAATTATGGCTCCGCCGTCAGACCACAAAATTCAACGGTGTTCCTTATATTGTTCAGCGCGGTGCTGCTGCCGTGTTCAGTGAAGAAGGACAGAAACAGATTCATGAAAACATCGGCTACTACAAAGAAAATGCAAAAATCATTGCAGATGCTCTGGATGAATTAGGTATCTGGTATACCGGCGGAATCAGTTCCCCGTACATCTGGTTACAGTGCCCGAACGGCATGGGTTCCTGGGAATTCTTTGATTTTCTCCTGGAAAATGCCAACGTGGTAGGAACTCCGGGTGCCGGATTTGGTGAAAACGGAGAAGGATTCTTCAGATTGACAGCTTTTGGTGACAGAGATAATACCAGAGAAGCAGTAGAACGGATCAAAAAAGCATTACAGAAATAATCAGACTTAAAAGCTGCTTTTCCAGTAACGAAGAGCAGCTTTTTTCACACTGGGATTGAATGGAAAAAATGAAGAAAAACGGAAGATGATTCCAAGAAAGGCATCTGTAATTATAAGATATTTTTACAGATGTGCCGGTATAGGAAAATCCGGTTGAGTTCTTGTCCGGAATAGATTATGATGGAGAAATTGACTGGATTTACCGGTCGAAGGATGTTGACTTTGAAAACACTGGAGGAGAAAGAATGGAACGACATACAAGAAAGAAGATAGCACTCCTGACATTGGGATGTTTTCTTCTGTTTGGTGTATTTGGATGTGGCGGAAAGGATGATACGGCGAAAAAAGAAGAATCATCGGTTCCGGTTGATGCCGAAACAATAGAAATTCAGGATTTTGACAAAGCGGTTACGGTCGGTGGTCTGGTAGCTGCACAAAATGCTGTAAATATCCTTCCGAAAGTAAGTGGGATGGAACAGATCAAATCCGTCAATGTAAAAGTCGGAGATCAGGTAAAACAGGGTCAGATTCTGGCTCAGCTGGATACCTCATCCAGCCAGATTAATGTGAATAATGCGCAGCTGGGCGTGGAAAGCGCACAGACTTCTGTAGCGGTTGCTCAGCAGGCATATGACAATGCACAGAAAAGTTATGAAAACGGACAGGAACTTTACGCGGCAGGCGCGATCAGCCAGTCCGATCTGGATCAGTTGAAGCTCGCAAGAGAAAATGCCTGGAGTCAGCTGAGATCAGCACAGATCGGAGTCAGCAATGCGCAGAACGGGTTATCCTCTGCAGAAATGGCACAGGGATTTTCCACCATCACTTCACCGATTAATGGTGTCATTACAATGGTAAATGCCAATGTAGGATCCTTTGCCACAGCCAGTGCGCCGATGTTCGAGGTATCGGATATCAGCAAGCTGAAAGTGACAGCCGGTGTGAATGAAAGCAGTGTCAGCAAAATCAAACGGGGACAGGAAGTGCTTCTGAAGGTTGCTGCGGTTTCCGATGAATGGATCAGCGGGAAAATTACAGAAATCGGCAGAGCGATGAATCCGCAGACAAAGAATTATCCGGTTGCGGTTGCCATCAATGCGGAAGTCGGAAAAATGTCTCCGGGGATGTATGCTGAAATGGAAATGGTGGTAGATCATGTGGATGATGCGATTGTCATTCCGGTAGAGGCCATTGTTTATAAGGATACACAGCCGGTTTGCTATGTGATTGATGATGAAAACCGTGTAAAAGAAGTGAAACTGGAACTGGGTATGAATGACGGGAACTTTTATGTCGTGACAAAAGGACTGTATGAAGGGGACCAGATTGTTGTAAAAGGAAACAGAAACCTGGTGGACGGTGAAAAAATCACTTTGATTCACTTAGACGGAGAAGAACAGATTTTGAATCAGGATAAACACAGAAAAGGATCCAAGGATAAAACGGAAGTAACAGACAAGGATTCGAAAGAAAAAGCTGAGTGAGGTGAACAGACGTGAATATTGGGAAATTCTCTGTTAAGCGACCTGTCACCATTACGATGTCTGTTCTGATCCTGATTATGTTCGGGATTGTATCGTTTACCAGAATGTCCGTTGACCTGATGCCGAAAATGGAATTGCCGATGATGGTGGTTGTTTCCAACTATGAAGGTGCAGGTCCGGAAGAAGTAGAAGAAAAAGTAACCAAACCGATTGAAAGTGCTATGGCATCGGTTTCCGGGCTGGAGAGCGTCAGTTCCACCAGTGCTGCGGAAAATTCGATTGTTATGCTGACTTTTGATTATGAAGTGGATTTAAATGAGGCATCCAATCTTGTCAGAGACAAGATTGAGCAGGCTAAGATGTCGCTTCCTCCTGAGGTGGATGATGTCTCCTTAATCAAACTGAACATGGACAGTATGCCGATTATGATGATCGGGATTTCGGGTGACCGAACACTGGATGATGTCAGAAAAATTGTAGATGATAAGATTGCGCCGCGTCTGGAACGTATCGATGGTGTTGCTTCGGCAAATGCGATCGGCGGGAGAGAACAGCAGGTAATTATTACAGCGGATCCGTATAAGCTCAGTGCCTACAATCTGAGTGCGGGTCAGATTTCTCAGATTGTATCCGGAGAAAACAGCAACCACCCGGGCGGATATATTACCCAGGGGGATAAACAGGTTTTAGTCCGGACACTCGGACAGTATAAGAGTGTGGAAGAATTGGCGGACACACAGGTAACACTGCCGACGGGCGGGATGGCACGACTCGGTGATATCGTGGATATCCGAATGGGTTCTTCCGATGCCTCCTCCTTTGTAACACTTGACGGGGAAGAAGTTATTGCGATCGGTCTTCAGAAAGAAAGTGACGGGAATACCGTAAATGTTGACGAAAAAGTAAGGGAAGTCATTGCGGATCTCGATGAAGAACTCTATGACGATATTGATATTAAAGTGGCATACAGTTCTGCGGATATGATTCAGCAGTCTGTGAAAAACGTGGAAACAAACCTGTCTCTGGCAGTCTTCATTTCCATGCTGGTTATCTTTATTTTCCTTGGAAATTTCCGAAGCACGATCATTATCGGGGTGGCAATTCCGATTTCTCTGATTTCCGCATTTATACTGCTTTACTTCGGGGGATATACCTTAAACATGGTAACCCTTGCGGCATTGGCGGTATCGGTTGGTATGGTCGTCGATAACTCGACGGTTGTACTGGAAAATATCTATCGACACCGCATGTTAGGAAAAGGCAAGTATCAGGCGGCCGTGGAAGGTACCCAGGAAATTGTTGGAGCCGTTGTAGCCTCCACACTGACCACCGTAGCAGTTTATCTGCCGTTTGTCTTTATTACCGATATGGCGGCACAGATTCTGGTACCGTTTGCTTTGACCATCTGCTTTACGCTGATGGCATCTCTGGTGGTTTCGTTAACCGTTGTACCGATGATGTCCAGCAAGCTGTTGATTTTATACGAAAAACAGGAAGGACAGAAGGAAAAATGGTCGGTACGTTTTTCCGAATGGTTTGACCGGAAATTTAACCGTTTCCTAGACGGCTATCAGGCTGTGCTGGAAAAAGCACTGACCCATAAGAAAACAACTGTTCTCAGTGTAACCAGTGTTCTGATTGCCTCCTGCTTTTTAATTCCGTTTATCGGTGCAGAACTTCTGCCGGAACAGGATGCAGGACAGATTAATATCAGTATTGAACTGCCGAGCAATACTCTGCTGGAGGAAACGGAAAAGGTTGCCAAAGAAGTGGAATATCGCGTAAATAAAATCCCGGAAGTGGACATGGTTATGAACAATGTGGGATCGAACGGGATGATGAGCTTTGGCGGAAATACCGGAAATACCGCTTCACTTACTGTTATGCTGCAACCGCTCAGTGAACGTGAACGGAGCAGTAAGGAAATTGCAAATCTGTTGCAAAAACAGGTGGATAATATCCCAGGTGCGGATATTAAGGTAAGTTCTGTCAGCATGTCCTCCACAGGGAACAGTGCAATTTCAGTAGAATTACGAGGATCCAATACCGACGCACTAGCACAGCTTTCCGATCAGGTGGAAGCAGTGGTTGGCAAGGTTCCGGGTGCTGTCAATGTGGAAAACAGCATGAAGAACGTGGATGAAGAAATGAACATTATCATCAACCGCGAAAAAGCAACCTATTACAATATCAGTGCGTCGACAGTTTATCAGACCGTTGCACTGGCACTGAATGACTCCAAGATTTCCAAATATCGCGGCAATGAGGATGAAATGGACATTGTGCTCCGTTATCCGCCGGATATGACAAATTCCTTGGAACAGTTACAGAATCTGATGATTCCGTCGAATAACGGTGGACAGGTACCGTTAAGTGAAATCGCAAAAGTGGAACACGGCTTTGGTCAGAGAAGTATCTCCAGAACCGATCAGGGCAGAACTGCTACTATTTCCTGCGATGTTTACGGACGGGATATGGCAAGTGTCTATAAAGATATCATGACGGAAGTCAATAAAATTGAAATGCCTGCGGATTGTTCAGTTGCAACCGGCGGTGATGTGGAAAGTATGACAGATACCTTTAAAGACCTTGGTCTTATGATTCTTATGGCACTCTTACTGGTATTTATGGTAATGGCCTGCCAGTTTGAAAGTCTGACAAAACCGGTTATGATCATGTTTAGTATTCCGGTTATGTTTATCGGGGTATTTTTCGGATTGTTTATTACCGGACAGCGGATCAGTATGATGTCTCTTCTAGGGATTTTAATGCTGGAAGGGATTGTTGTAAACAATGCGATTGTACTGGTTGACTATGTACAGATTTTAAGAGACAAGGGTCTGTGTAAACGGGAGGCTCTGCTTGAAGCCGGACGAACCAGAATGCGTCCGATTCTGATGACAACCCTGACAACAGCACTTGCGATGATTCCACAGTTACTCAGTACCTCGGAAGGTTCTGAAATCTTTAAACCGACTGCGGCTACCGTTATTTTCGGTCTTCTTTGCTCGACGATCATCAGCCTTTTGGTAATTCCGATTGTCTATGAAGTTATGGAAAGCTGGCCTGGAAAACTGCGCAGAAAGATTATGAAGAATAATCCGGAAGAGGAAATTGATGCGGCTATGCTGGCACTGGAAGAAGGATGCTGGCATGACTGGGATGAACTGCAGGACAAACTGGAAGCTGACAAACAGAAGGAAACAGAAGAAACTTTAAAAAGAAAAGAATAAACAGAGAAACATACGGGACTTTGAAAAGTCCCGTATGCTATTTCAGACGGAAAATATTTACAATGCTGAAAAAGAATCGAAAAAAAGCAAAAAGAAAGCGGTTTTTAAGAAAACCGGAGATACCGCTATACAGGAATCAGAAAATTGTTTTTAAGGGGAACATTTTCAGCGGTGTACCCGTCCATAATAGAAAGACAAAATGACAGCAGAGAATTTTAACAGACTTCAATTAAGAAAAAAAGGAGAGAAAAGAAGAAAAAATGAAAAAATTAACCATGATCTTTTGTACGGCACTGCTGGCACTTGGCTTGTATGTAAGCCCGGCATTTGCGGCGAATGTGACAGTTACACTTCCGACCTTCCCGGTAACGTTAAACGGGGTTTCGATACAGCAGAGTCACAGTCAATATCCGATGATTGTTTATAAAGATATTACCTATGTTCCTATGACCTGGCATGATTCCAGACTGCTGGGGCTGGAATCCACATGGAGTCAGCAGACCGGTCTGGTGATCAAAAAAACAGGAAATGCCGATGCTTCCAAGTATAAACCGTATAAACAGAATGCGGTAAATGCACAGAAACAGACGGCTGTGACTGCAAGCGGAAAAATTACGGTTAATGGAAAACAGATTAACAATGCCAATGAACCTTATCCACTTCTTGTATTTCGGGATATTACCTATTTCCCGCTGACCTGGCGCTTTGCAGTGGATGAGTTTGGTTGGAATTACCATTTTGACAACAAAACAGGCCTGACCATTTCTCCGAAGACAGGCGGAAATATTAACAGCGGTTCTATGGTAGGAAAACAGATTGAAGTAACCGGATCGGTGGTTAATCTGAGAAATAAACCGGGTACCGCAAATACACAGACAATTGCTCAGGCACATCAGGGCGATATCTTTACCGTCAGCGCTGTTCAGAAAGTGGACGGGAAAGACTGGTATCAGATTACAATGAAAAACGGTGCAAAGGCATGGATTGCGTCCTGGCTTACCGTGGAAAGTTCCGGCGGGAGTGTAACACCGAAACCGCCACAGCCACCACAACCGCCACAGCCGCCGGTTGATCAGTCTATCGTTGGCAAAAATATTGTAGTTACCGGTTCTACGGTAAACCTCAGAAATGCACCGGGAACTTCCGGGACCAAAATTATCGGACAGGCTTATAACGGAAATATATTTAAAGTTATTGGTGTAAAAAGTGTCAATGGCGAAATCTGGTATCAGATACAGACACCAAACGGGAATGCATGGATTGCATCCTGGCTTACCAGTGTGACCAATTCACAGCCGCCTGTTCAGATTGCGGCATCCATTCAGTCTGTTTCTCAAAACGGCGGGAAAACCATCGTGACGATCAAACACGGAAAATCCAATACTTATAAGACAACAGGTTCCAGTGCAACCGGACTGACGATGTTATTAAACAACAACAATATTGCAAACGGTTCCCAGATGAGCAGAAACCTGAGTTCCGGTCCGGTTCGAGGGATTCTTTTACAGGAAAGCGGAATGAATGTAAAACTGACGCTGAATCTGCAGAAAGGTGCATACTGCACCGTGAAATCCAGCGGAGATAATATTGTTATTACAGCCTATAATCAGCACGGACCGGGTGAAAGCGGACTGCGCGGAAAAACAATCGTGATTGATCCGGGTCACGGCGGAAGCGATCCGGGTGCAGTCGGCGAATATATTACAGATGCACAGATCGGTCTGGCAGTCGGACAGAGACTGCAGAAGAGCCTGCAGGCTGCCGGTGCAAGAGTTCTGATGACCAGAACCTCTCCGGATCAGCGTGTGGGATTGATTCCGCGTTCCGACATGGCAAATAAAAATGAAGCGGATCTCTTTATCAGTATTCACGGGAATGCGGCATCCAATAAAAATGCCAAAGGCATTCAGGTTTATTACTATGCTCCGGAAGGAAACGCAAATCTCTATGCACAGAAATATATCAGAAATAATTTTGCACAGAAGGTGGCTTCCGGGATGCATGCAACAACCGGAACCGGTTCTTCCGTAAGAACAGCAAACTATTCTGTACTGCGTGAAAATGACAGACCTTCCATTCTGGTGGAAACAGGATTCCTGTCTAATCCGCAAGAAGGAAAACTGCTGGCACAGCCTGAATATCAGGATAAACTGGCAAAAGGTATTTATAACGGTGTAGTAAATTACTTCGCTCAGTATTAAGAAAAAAAGGCATGGAATGTTTTCAGACTGAGAACATTCCATGCCTTCTTCGTTTGTTTGAACGAGCTTAATTAAATTTGCGGTTTAATGACTTCTTCCGCCTGTGCATAAGTTACATTATCAATCAGCGTATTGTCATAAAGAGATGCCGCATCTAACGGATACCAGCGAGGAAGATTGGTTCCGAAGAGTGTTTCATTTGTCGACACATAATAATGAGACCATTCGTCCGCATCTGTTTCCCGGAAAGAAACACTACCCAACAGATAAATGGAATTGCCCATGGCAAATTCAGCGGAACTGCGGCGGACAGACCAGATAGGCTGTTCTTTTAACTGATTGAGGTCCATGCTGAAGAGAGTACGATCACCTGTAATTTGCATAATTAAAACCACCTTTTTTGATATACACACAATCATCACTTATAGGTACAGTATAGCATTGATCTGCAAAAAAAACCAGTTAGACCCGGAAAGAGGCTTGTTTTTTGAAAATAGCGATATAAGAGATAATAATGTGTCACATATATACATCATTTTATCAAGATACAGCAGTATATTTGAGAACAAATAAGACTAATAGGATGGTTTTTTATATTGAAACATCCTAAAAAAAAGCTTATAATAAAAACATCATGGAATAAAACATTAAATCTACAAGGATGGAGATAACAATATGTCTAAACAAACAATGAAAGACGTGGCATTACATGGAAAACGCGTATTGATTCGCGTGGATTTCAATGTACCTAGAAATAAACAGACAGGTGCAATCACAAATGATGTAAGAATCAAAGCCGGTGTACCGACAATCAAATATCTGATTGAACAGGGCGCAAAAGTGATTATTATGACTCATATGGGTCGTCCAAAAGGAGAAGTTAAACCGGAACTCCGTCTGGACAAAGTAGCAGAACGTTTAAGTGAATTAATCGGACAGCCTGTTAAAAAATTAGACCAGACTGTAGGTCCGGAAGTGGAAGCAGCAGTTGCCGCAATGAATAACGGTGATGTTGTTATGCTGGAAAATGTCAGATTCCTGCCTGGAGAAACCGAAAATGATCCGGAACTGGCAAAACAGCTGGCAAAACTGGGTGACATTTTTGTAAATGATGCATTCGGTACCGCACACCGTGCACATTGCTCCACAGAAGGGGTTGGACATATCCTTCCGGGTGTAATGGGTCTGTTAATGGAAAAAGAAATTTCCGTACTCGGAAAAGCATTAAGCGAAGCGGAACATCCTTTTGTTGCAATCGTCGGTGGTTCCAAAATCTCTGATAAAATCGGTGTTGTACGGAATCTTCTTGAAAAAGTAGACTGCCTGATGATTGGCGGGGGTATGGCAAATACCTTCTTAAAAGCAAAAGGCTATGAAATGGGAACTTCTCTGGTGGAAGATGAAAAAACAGCCATGGCAATGGATATTATGAAACACGCAAAAGAAATCGGTAAAAAACTTCTGATTCCTGTTGATGTGACTGTTGCCGATGCAATGGATAAACCGGAAACTGCAAAAACCGTTGCAGCGGATCAGGTTCCTCAGGATAAAATGGCACTGGATATCGGACCGGAAACCGTAAAAGAATATCAGGACGAAGTCGGAAAAGCAAAAACCGTTATCTGGAACGGACCGATGGGTGTATTTGAAGTAGACGAATTTGCAGTGGGAACTTTCTCTGTTGCAAAAGCGGTTGCCGCATCTCAGGCATATTCAATCGTTGGTGGCGGGGACTCCGTTGCATCTATTGAAAAAACAGGTCTGAATGATCAGATTAACCATATTTCCACCGGCGGCGGTGCATCTTTGGAATTCCTGGAAGGGAAAAAACTGCCTGGTATCGAAGTATTAGAGGACAAGTAGGAAGAGTTGTGAAGCCAATCATTGGGATGGAGGAATTATCTTGCGAAAGCCCATTATTATAGCAAACTGGAAAATGTATAAAACAAGAGCCGAAGCGGACGCATTTTGCAAAATGTTTTTACCTCTGGTAGAAGATGTGGAAGATGTGGATGCTGTTATTTGTGCGCCGTTCACCCAGTTAGATGTACTGGATCGGAATCTTTCCGGTACAAAGGTCGGTTTTGGAGCGCAGAATTTTTATCCGAAAGAAGAAGGCGCTTTTACCGGTGAGGTCAGTCTGCCGATGTTGAAAGAACTGCATGTGCAGTATGTGATTATCGGTCATTCCGAACGAAGAGAAATCTTTGGAGAAAGCAATGAACTGATTCAGGAAAAAGTAAAAGCTGCTTATGAAGCGGATTTTCAGCCGATTCTCTGTGTCGGAGAACGTCTGGAACAGAGAGAAGCGGGAGAAACCATTTCTCACTGTACCGCCCAGATGCTTTCTGCTATGGAAGGATTGAATGAAGCGGAACTGAAGCGTCTGATTGTGGCTTATGAACCAATCTGGGCAATCGGAACCGGGAAAACTGCAACAGCGGCCGATGCACAGGAAGTAATCGGAGCGTTGAGAAAAGCTGTTGAGGAAAAATACGGTGCAGAAATCGCACAAAGTATCCGTTTTCAGTACGGCGGCAGCGTAAAACCTGCCAATGTAAAAGAACTGATGGCACAGCCGGATATTGACGGTGCTTTGGTTGGCGGAGCCAGTCTGAAACCGGACAGTTTCAGTGAACTGGTACATTTTCAAAAATGATAACGCACTTAGGAGGAATTGTTGTGGAAGGACAACAAAAACCTGTTGTACTGATGATCATGGATGGATGGGGCATCAGTAATGATACAGAAGGCAATGCCGTTCGGCAGGCCGATACAAAACATTTTGATACACTGATGGAAAAATATCCGCATGCACAGTTACATGCATCCGGTGAATATGTAGGACTTCCGGAAGGCCAGATGGGTAATTCTGAAGTCGGACATTTAAATCTGGGTGCCGGAAGAATCGTGTATCAGGAATTAACCAGAATTAATAAGGCTGTAAAAGAAGATACCTTAAAAGAGAATGAAGCATTGCAGAACGTGATGGAAGCCTGTCTGAAGGAGCAGAAGGCACTGCATCTGATGGGACTTGTTTCCCCGGGCGGTGTACATTCTCACAGCAGACATCTTTACGGGCTTTTGGATATGGCAGCGAAAAAAGGACTGAAAGACGTTTTTGTACACTGCTTTATGGACGGACGTGATGTCGGTCCTTCAACCGGTCTTGGATTTATTCAGGAACTGGAAGAAAAAATGCAGGAAATCGGTGTCGGAAAAATTGCCACGGTTTCCGGACGTTATTACGCTATGGACCGCGATAACCGTTGGGATCGCGTGGAAAAAGCATATCGTGCAATGACAGAGGGAATCGGTGAAACGGCAACAAGTGCGACAGAAGCAATGCAGCAGTCCTATGACAAGGAAAAAACAGATGAATTTGTGTTACCGACCGTAGTAGTTGATGCAAACGGTACACCGATTGCGAAAATCGGTGCGGATGACGGATTGATTTTCTTTAATTTCCGCGGTGACCGTGCGAGAGAAATTACCAAGGCTTTTGTTCAGGAACCGTTTTCCGGTTTTGAACGGAAGAAGATCGGTGTTCATTATGTGGCTATGACCCAGTATGAAGACGGTTTGGACTGTGCGGTGGCATTTCCTCCGCAGGAACTGAAAAATACGCTGGGACAGGTACTGGCTGCAAACGGAATCAAACAGTTCCGTGTAGCGGAAACCGAAAAATATGCACACGTGACATTCTTCTTTAATGGCGGTGTGGAAGAACCGAATCCGCTGGAAGACCGTGTACTGGTTCCGTCTCCGAAGGTTGCAACTTATGACCTGCAGCCGGAAATGAGCGCGATTGAAGTAAAAGACAATGTTGTCAAAGCGGTTAAGAGTGGAGAGTATCCATACATCTTAGTGAACTTTGCCAATACAGATATGGTTGGACATACCGGAATTATGGAGGCAGCGGTTAAGGCTGTGGAAACCGTAGACGGATGTCTGGCGGAAATTGCCGAAGCGGTTCTGCAAGAAGGCGGAACACTTTTGGTGACAGCAGATCACGGAAATGCGGAAAAAATGGTAGACCTGAAAAAAGGAACGCCACATACTGCGCATACATCCAATCCGGTTCCGTTCCTTGTTGTGACGGACAAGGCTGCTGACGTGGCAGACGGATCTTTACAGGATGTTTCTCCGACCGTGCTTGCCCTTTTAGGAATTGCACAGCCGGAAGAAATGACCGGAAAAAATTTGGTAAGCTTTCGTTAGGAACGGTTAAGTTGTAAACCCAAGAACGTATCGTAGAGGTCCGTAAGCCAGACTTCTTCGATGCATCCTTAATAATATAAAGGTTTGATAAAAAGAGGAGGAAATATCCAATGAGTATGATTACAGACGTTTATGCAAGAGAAATTTTAGATTCCCGCGGAAATCCAACCGTAGAAGTTGATGTATATCTGGAAGACGGCGCTTTCGGCCGTGCAGCAGTTCCATCCGGTGCTTCTACCGGTGCTTTTGAAGCTGTAGAATTACGTGACGGCGACAAAGCTCGTTTCTTAGGAAAAGGTACCCTGACTGCAGTTGATAATGTAAATACATTGATCGCTCCAAGCTTAATCGGCCTGGATGCAGCAGATCAGAGTGGCATTGACCGTTTACTGATTGAACTGGACGGCACAGAAAATAAAGCAAAAATGGGTGCAAACGCTATTTTAGGTGTTTCCCTGGCTGTTGCAAAAGCTGCTGCAGAATCTGCTGGTCTGCCATTATACCGTTATATTGGTGGAAGCAATGCCAAAGTACTGCCAAGCCCAATGATGAACATCTTAAACGGTGGGAAACATGCTGACAACAACGTAGATATTCAGGAATTTATGGTTATGCCTTTAGGTGCACCTACCTTTGCTGAAGCTTTACGCATGGGTGCGGAAGTATTCCACAATCTGAAAAAAGTATTAAAAGGAAAAGGCTACAACACAGCTGTAGGTGATGAAGGCGGTTTCGCTCCAAACCTGGGCAGCAACGAAGAAGCACTGGCTGTTATCGTTGAAGCAATCAAAGCTGCAGGCTATGAACCTGGTAAAGACTGCTACCTGGCAATTGACGTAGCAAGTACCGAATTATATCATGACGGTGTTTATGATTTAGCCGGTGAAGGTGTTAAGAAAACTGCTGCTGAAATGGTAGATTTCTATGAAGATTTAGTAGCAAAATACCCAATCATCTCCATCGAAGACGGTCTGGCTGAAGAAGACTGGGAAGGCTGGAAAATGATGAACGAAAGACTGGGCAAAAAAATCCAGTTGGTTGGTGACGACTTATTCGTAACCAATACCCGTCGTCTGATCAGAGGGATTGAAGAAAATTCCGCTAACTCCATCCTGATCAAACTGAACCAGATCGGTACCTTAACCGAAACTTTAGAAGCTGTAGAAATGGCTAAACAGGCTGGTTATACCACTGTAATTTCTCATCGTTCCGGTGAAACCGAAGATGCTACAATTGCAGACGTTGCAGTTGCTGTAAATGCCGGTCAGATCAAAACAGGTGCTCCTTCCAGAAGTGACCGTGTTGCAAAATACAACCAGTTACTCCGTATCGAAGAAGAACTGGATGATGTTGCAGTATATAACGGAATTAAAAGCTTTTATAATCTGAAAAAATAATTTTCTGAAAAATTCAGAAAAGAAATAATTTCCATTGCTTTTTCTGTGAGTGTCTGATAGAATAGATACGTTAATTAGAAATTGGCGAAGGAGGATTTACAGTGACAACTCTGTTAACAATTCTGCAAGTAATCGCTAGTATTGGTTTGATTGCGACCGTTCTGTTACAGTCCGGTAAAAGTGCTGGTTTATCTGGTGCAATCACCGGTGGCGCAGAAACCTTTTTTGGAAAAAAAGGCATGGATGATAAGTTTGCAACATGGTCCAAAATTTTTGCAGTAGCATTTATGGTACTGACATTTGCTGGAGCTATGCTGGCGAAATAAGAGCATATTAAGGGCACTGACGGAAGTCAGTGCCTTTTTTCGTCTTATTTCTGCGAAAAAGGATTTTTTCCTTAAAGGAATGAAATTAATTAAGGTAAAAAAAGACGATCTGTATCAATCGCATACATATCAATTTTGAGGGAAAGGAAAGAAAAGAGGATGGCAGAAGAAGAAAATCTGACTAGAATACAGTATCAGGATAAGGAAATTATACTGATTGCTACCGCTCATGTTTCCAAACAGAGTGCGGAACTGGTAAAAGAAGTAATTGACAGAGAACAGCCGGACAGTATCTGTGTAGAACTGGACAAAGACCGTTATAATAATATCAAAAATCCAAAAGCATGGTCGGAAACCGACCTGGTAAAAGTAATCAAGGAAAAGAAAGTCGGCTTTATGATTGCAAATCTGGTGCTGGCCTCCTACCAGAAAAAACTGGCAAAACAGTTGGATACCAATGTAGGTCAGGAAATGATTCAGGGAATCAAGTCCTCGGAAGAACTGGGATGCAATCTGGTTCTGGCAGACAGAAGCATTCAGACAACTTTTATGCGTATCTGGAGAAAGATGAATTTAAAAGAAAAATTCGATTTGCTGATGAATTTGTTTTTTGCTTTGGATGACGAGGAAGAAAATGAAATCAGTGACGAAGAAATTAACAATCTGCTCCAGAAGGATATGCTGGAAGCCGCTATGAACAATATGCGGGAAACGTTTCCGAAGGTGGGAGATATACTTCTTTCGGAACGGGATCAGCACTTAGCGAACAAAATTAAAAATGCACCCGGCAAAAAAGTTGTTGCCGTACTGGGCGGTGCCCATGTGCCCGGTGTTGCGAAAGAAATTTTTAAAGAGCAGAATATGGAAGAAATCACAACCGTACCGAAATCGGGAAAAATGACAAAAATTATCGGGTGGATGATTCCGATTGCAATTGTTCTGTTAATTGCTTACGGTTTCGTGCAGGGCGTGGAAACAGGCATGCAGCAGGTAACCAGCTGGATTTTATGGAACGGTGCTCTTGCGGCACTCTTCACGGCAATTATGTTCGGACATCCGTTAAGCATTCTGACGGCTTTTGTGGTTGCGCCGATCTCGTCCTTGAATCCGATGCTGGCCTGTGGCTGGTTTGCAGGTTTGATGGAGGCTCATGTTCGAAAGCCGAAGGTGGAGGATGTCAATAACATTTCCAATGACATTTTCAGTATTAAAGGTCTGTTTACCAACCGGTTCTTAAGAACACTTCTGATTGTTATTATGGCAAATATCGGAAGTACGATCGGTACCATTGTAGCCGGAATGGATATTATTCAGAACGTATTTTAAAACAGAATAGAGAAAACAAGGATTGCAGATATCTGAATAAAACGTGTTCCGAAGAGGGTTCCTACAGATACAAAGGATTAGCTTGGCTATCTAAGATGGTCATTTGTATTAGCTGTGTGGACTCAAAAAGACATTTTTGTGTCATAGCACAATAGTTTTTACAAAGATATCTGCAATGCCTATTTTTGGGCAAATTTTAAATATGTTCAAATCTGAACGAAGAAAAAAATTACAGAAATGGTCGGAAAGACTATGTAAATAAGCTTTGTATACAGTATTTAATCCGAAAATCTATTGTATAAAATACATTTTATAAGTATAATAATAATACCAAGAGAACATATTTTTACTGACAAATACGTCGGAAAATGTAGCATGGTACACAAAGCTGTTTTTCGACGTTTTTTATTGAATAAACACGTCAAGGAGGAAGTCGTATGGATCTATTTATCGAGAAAGGCGCAAAAGAGGTTAGTGAACCAAAATTTTATAAAGAAACGTTTCCATATGATGATTTTCCGAAGAATGCGTTTGTAGAGGAAACGTATCCTTACGATCTTCCGGAAGAAATCTGGGTAACAGACACAACATTCCGTGATGGCCAGCAGTCCATGGAATCTTTCACACCAAAACAGATCGAAGATATTTTCACATATATGCATTTAATGGATAATGGAAACGGCATCATTCGTCAGAGTGAGTTTTTTATTTATAACGAACGAGACAGAGAGGCGATTGAACGCTGTCAGGCACTGGATTATGAATTCCCGGAAATTACTACCTGGATTCGTCCGTTGCCGCCTGATATTGCCCTTGCCGCAAGCATGGGGATTAAGGAAACAGGGATTTTAATGTCCTGTTCCGATTATCATATTTTCGGAAAACTGAATAAAACCCGTAAAGAAGTTTTTAACATGTATTTGAAAGCGGCGGCTGATGTTATGGAAAAAGGCATCCGTCCTCGTTGTCATTTGGAAGACGTTACACGTGCCGATTTGTTTGATTTTGTTATTCCGCTGATGAAAGCGATTGACGAAATGGGCAGAGATGCAGGTGTACCGATTAAATTCCGTTTATGTGATACTCTGGGTGTCGGCAAACCGTTCAGCCGTATGGCAATTCCGCGTAGCGTACCGGCACTGGTGCATCATGTAAAAGAAGAAACCGGTGTCAAATCCACACAGCTGGAATGGCACGGACACAATGACTATTACTATGCAGTGGCAAACTCTACTGCAGCATGGTTGCATGGACTTTCCAGTATCAGTACCACTCTTTTGGGTATCGGGGAACGTACCGGGAATACTCCGTTAGAAGCGATGCTGGTGGAATACGGACAGTTGAAACCAGTTGAAAAACCGCTGAATTTCCATGCGCTGACCGAAATTGCGAACTATTTTGACCGTGAATTCCGTTATAAAGTTCCACCGAAAACACCGTTTGTAGGGGAAGACTTTAATGCAACCAAAGCAGGAATTCATGCAGACGGATTACTGAAACATGAAGATATTTATAATTCCGTCGATACACAGAAAATCTTTAACAGACCGATTCGTATTGCAATCAACCAGTTCTCCGGGAATGCAGGGATTGCTGCCTGGATCAACTCTGAATACGGATTTTTGGGCGATGAAAAAATTACCAAGAAAGATCCACTGGTTGCTAAAATCAAATCGTGGATTGATCACCAGTACGACAGCGGCAGAAATACAGCCATCACAGACTGCGAAATGCATTTCTTAGTAGGGAAATTCATTGTAAGCATTCGTACCGGAAAAGATGAAGATTTAAAAGATATTATTATTCCAGGAGGTTGTACAGATCGTGGCTAATTTAACTGAAAAAATAATCAGCCGTCATATTACAGACGGTGAAATGAAACCGGGTACTGAAATCGGTTTAAAAATTGATCAGACACTGACCCAGGATTCTACCGGGACAATGGCTTATTTGGAACTGGAAGCAATGGGAATTGATCGTGTAAAAACAAAATTATCCGTTGCCTATATTGACCATAATATGCTTCAGGCAGGTCCTGAAAACTTTGATGACCATCTGTTTATCCAGAGCGCTGCGAAAAATTACGGAATCTATTTTTCAAAACCGGGGAACGGAATCTGTCATCAGGTTCATCTGGAACGGTTCGGCGTTCCTGGTGACACCTTAATCGGTTCTGACAGTCATACACCTACCGGCGGCGGTCTCGGTATGCTTGCAATCGGTGCAGGCGGTGTAGACGTTGCGGCAGCTATGGCAGGAAAAAGCTATTTCATTCAGATGCCGGAAGTTATTGAAGTTCATTTGACCGGAAAATTACGCCCGGGTGTTTCCGCAAAAGATATTATTCTCTATGTGTTACAGCAGGAAACCGTAAAAGGCGGCGTAAATAAAGTATATGAATATACCGGGGAAGGGGTAAAAACTTTAAGTGTACCGGAACGTGCAACCATTACAAATATGGGTGCCGAACTGGGTGCAACCACATCTATTTTCCCGAGTGATGAAGCAACCCGTGTATTCCTGAAATCCATGGGCAGAGAAGATGCTTATCAGCCACTTTCCGCTGATCCGGATGCAACTTATCTGAAAACGATTGAAGTGGATTTAAGTACACTGGTTCCGCTGGTGGCATGTCCACACAGCCCGGATAAAGTTGTCAGCGTAAAATCTTTGGAAGGACAGGTTATTCAGCAGGTTGCAATCGGTAGCTGTACAAACTCTTCCTATCTGGATTTAGCAAAATGTGCGTTGTATTTAAAAGGCAAAAAAGTAAATGAAAATATTTCTCTCGTTATTTCTCCGGGTTCCCGTCAGATTTTAAAACGTCTGGCTGACGACGGACTGCTTTCTTTATACCTGGAAGCAGGTGCACGAGTACTGGAATGCGGATGCGGTCCATGCATCGGTATGGGTCAGGCTCCGTGCAATAACGGGAAATCTCTCCGTACCTTCAACCGTAACTTCTACGGCAGAAGCGGTACAAAATCTGCAGATGTTTATCTGGTAAGTCCGGAAACAGCAGTTGCTTCCGCATTGGCAGGGGTTATTACCGATCCTAGCGGAATCGAAGTATTCTCCGAAGCACAGGCTCCGGAACAGTTCCATATTGATGATAATCTGGTGATTGCACCGAATGAAGAATATATCGGCAAAACCGAACTGGTAAAAGGTCCAAATATTAAAGGGGTACCGGTTGCAGTTCCACCACAGGATGCATTTTCTGCGAAGGTACTGACCGTTTTGGAGGATAATATCACAACAGATCATATTATGCCTTCCAATGCTTCTTTACTGCCGTATCGTTCCAATATTCCTCACCTGGCAGATTATTGCCTGACACCGAGTGATGCGGAATTCCCGGCAAAAGCAAAGGCAAACGGTGGCGGTATCATCGTTGCAGGGGAAAACTACGGACAGGGTTCCAGCCGTGAACATGCGGCACTGGCTCCACTCTATTTAGGCGTAAAAGCAGTCGTTGCAAAATCTTTTGCAAGAATTCATAAACAGAATCTGGTGAACAACGGTATTATTCCGCTGGTATTTGAAAATGCCGAAGATTATACCAAAATTCATGAAGGGGATGAACTGGCATTTGAAAATCTGTTAGCTCAGATCCCAACCGGTTCTGTTCAGGTACTGAACAAAACAACCGGTGAAACAATTCCATGTAATATTGAATTGGGTGCCCGTCAGGAAAAACTGCTCCTTGCAGGTGGCTTGCTGACATCCATTAAAAATGCAGCAAAATAAGGATTTGTTTGGAATCCTTTCGGAAAAAATGTATGCCGGGATCGGCAGAAAAGAGGATGATTATGCAGACAGTTACACTGATTTACGGGGATGGGATCGGTAAAGAAGTTATCGGTGCCGCCAAAGCAATTGTTGACGCTTCCGGCGCCAAAATTGATTGGGAAGTGCAGGAAGCAGGTGCAGAGGCTTCCGAAAAATACGGAAAACCAATTGATGATGCAGTACTCGACAGTATTGCACGGAACGGTGTTGCTTTAAAAGGGCCTACCGCTACTCCAATCGGAAAAGGTTTTCGCAGTGTAAACGTTGAAATCAGAAAACGTTTGGACTTATATGTAAACTTGAGACCACTTCGTTCTTTTGAAGGAGTAAAATCTCTCTATCAGGATATTGACCTGACAATCGTACGTGAAAATACTGAAGGATTGTATATCGGGATTGAAAAACAGGTGGATGAAGGACATGCAGAAGCCACAAAAGTAATTACGAAAAAAGCCAGTGACCGTATTGTAAAATACGCATTTGATTATGCAGTGAAGAACGGTAAGAAAAAAGTTACCGCACTGCACAAAGCAAATATTATGAAACTTACTGATGGATTATTCTTAAATTGTGCAAAAGAAGTTGCAAAAGGATATCCGGATATTGCATTCAATGATAAAATCATTGATGCAGCCTGCATGAATCTTGCTTTAAATCCATACGATTATGATGTTTTGGTAGCACCAAATCTTTATGGAGATATTATTTCCGATTTAGGCAGTGCACTGGTTGGCGGTCTGGGTGTGGCACCTGGTGCCAATTTAAACGATAAAATCGGTGTATTTGAAGCGGTACACGGTTCTGCACCGGATATTGCCGGAAAAGATATTGCCAATCCGACTTCCGCAATTCTTTCTTCTGCAATGATGTTAAAACACATCGGCTTTGTTGAAGAAGGAAAACGTGTAGAAGAAGCTGTTGCAACCTGCTTCAGAAACGGACAGATGACCGGAGAACTGGGCGGAACACTGGGATGTAAAGCTTTCACAGAGGCAATTATTAAAAATATGAAATAATCTGCATTTGAATACTGTCAGGATCTATGATATCCTGGCAGTATTTTTTTTACATATCGAATAAAAATTAACGAATAAAGAAGGATTCGGGAAATTGAATTGCAAAATCGACCGGAATATTGTAAAATACAAAAATGTAACATGAGTTAGGTTTGCTTACTATCTAATAAGAAATGAGAAAAAAACATGGAAAAACTGCATTTATGATGCAAAATCTGTTATACTGTGTAAGTATCTATCAATAGAGATTGTATTTGCAAAGGAAGTGGACGATAACATGATAAAGTTTAATGGAGTAACAAAATCGTTTCAAAGCGGAACGGTTGGACTCAAAAACATCACACTGGATATCGACGAGGGGGAATTTGTTTTTTTAGTCGGAGCCAGCGGTGCAGGGAAATCAACCTTCACAAAGTTATTAATTCATGAATATCTGCCAACCTCGGGATCAATCTATGTAAACGGAAGAAACATTAATAATCTGAAAAAGAAAGAAATTCCGCATTTTCGTAGAAACATTGGATTTATTTTCCAGAACTACAGACTTTTAAATGACAGAACAGCTTATGAAAATGTTGCATTTGCCGTTGAAGTACAGGGTCTTCCGGACAGAGAAGTTCGGAAAAAAGTTAATTATGCGCTTCGTAAAGTCGGTCTGGAAAACAGAAAAGATCATTTTCCAAACCAATTATCCGGGGGAGAACAGCAGAGAGTGGCTATTGCAAGAGCCATCGTGAACAATCCGCAGATTATTATTGCGGATGAACCGACCGGAAATCTGGATCCGGAAACCGCACGAGAAATCATGAAGATTTTAAATACTATAAATAAGAACAATACAACGGTTATCATGGCAACCCATGACAGCACGATTGTAAACGAAGAGTCACACAGAGTGATTGAATTATCTCATGGAGAACTTATTCGAGATGAAAAGCAGGGGGGTTATCAGATTGAAATTTGTTAAATACCTTCAATATGGGTTTCGGGATACTCTGCATTCCCTGTGGAGACACAAAGGAATGGTTCTTATTTCTACTATGACCGTAGCTATTATGCTTTTGGTTTTGGGATCTACTTTTATGATGGTCAGCAACAGTAAGCATATGGCTGAAAATATGGAAGATGAAATGGAAATCATCGTCTTTTTAGAGGATGATGTTACCAGAAAGGAAGCAGTTGCTTTTGAAAAGGATTTGGAACAGCTGCCCGGATATAAAGATTCCGAGTTCATTCCGAAAGAAGAAGCTATGAAAGATATGAATGAACGGTTTGAAACAACAGATATTCTGGATGAAACCGGGGATACCAATCCGTTGCCGGACGCCTATAAGATCAAACTGAAGGACATGAACCAGATTACGGAGATTGCAGATATGCTTGGTGATAAGGATAAGTATCCGGAAATTGAGCTGGTTCGTTACGGACAGGATGTTGTTGAAAATCTGCAGGCAGTTACGGATACGCTGAAAATTGTCGGAGTGGCAGTGGTAGTGGCTATGATGTTAATCGCACTGTTTTTAGTGAACAGCACGATTCGACTGACGGTTGCGGCCCGCGGAGAAGAAATCAGTATCATGAAATATGTGGGAGCGACAAATCTGTACATTCGAATTCCGTTTTTCCTGGAAGGTATGATTATCGGATTCGTCGGCGGTCTGATTGCTGTAATTATTCTTTATTTCGGTTATCAGGAAGTGATTGAATATATCTCGGATAGTATTCCGTTTATCAATCTTCTGGAAGATACGAAACTAATGTGGAAAGTCGTATTCGCGCTGCTGTTTGGGGGTACCTTCATCGGTGCACTGGGCAGTAACATGGCAACCAGAAAATATTTGAAAGCCTAATATATCATACGCTCTGTAAAAGGATATCTTTTTCAGAGCGTATTTTTGTGGATAGGATTTTCATTGTACGGATGGTTTGCGTTGTGATATAATAAGCAACAGCAGTCAAACTCTGTCCACAGAGGATTTGTTTGTTCGGCTCTATTTGGACAGAACCTTGTTTTCAAAAGGTGAAAAGATACCGGCGAAAACAAGGATGACAGATGGGAGGAAAATCTTGGAAAAATTTTGGAATTTTTTAAAAGGGTTTTTACTGACCTTTTGTGTTGTGGTTACCTGCATTGTGAGTGTCACGGTCGCAACTCATTTTGATGAGACGAAAAAAATTCTTTCCACGCTTTATTGGATTCATGATAAGTATTTGTGGGATTCTGACGCGGATACGATTGCCGATGGTGCAGTGCGTGGGATGATGGCCGAGTTGGGTGATCAGTATTCGGTCTATATCGATGAAGATATGATGACAGGATTCAGTAATAAAGTCAGTGGAGAAGTCTTTGGGATCGGGGTTATGGTTTTACAGAAAGAAGACGGTTCGATTATCTTTACCGGTACGGTGAAAGACGGTGCTGCAGAAAAAGCTGGCGTTAAGAAAGGTGATATTCTGCAGACGGTTGACGGAGAAAGCATGGAAGGAAAAACGCTGGATGAAGCGGTTGGTAAAATGCGCGGCAAAGAAGGGGAAAAGGTTAAAATTTCTGTTTTACGCGGCGAAGAAACCAAGAAGTTTACCATAGCAAGAGAAAAAATCGGTACGGTACAGACTGTTGCCGGAGGATTTTTAGATGAGGATCCGGACATTGCTTATCTGCAGGTAACGGAATTCTCTTTACAGACAACCCAGCAGTTTGCCGATGAAATTAATCGTCTGGTGGAAGAAAAGAAAGACTTTAAAGGTCTGATTATTGACCTTCGAAACAATCCGGGCGGTGAAATTCATGCCGCTGTGGATATTGCCCGTATTTTTGTACCAAAAGGACCGATTGTACACGTTGTGGACAATGAAGGAAAAACCTCTTCTATGAATGCAACAAAACCGCAGTTAAAGCTTCCGGTTGTGTTATTAGTAAACGAAAATACAGCCAGTGCGGCAGAAATTGTAACCGGTGCATTAAAAGAAACCGGTGTTGCAACGGTTGTTGGAACGAAAACCTTTGGCAAGGGCATTATCCAGGGGGTTTACACGTTTGACGACGGTACGGCTATTAAAATTACAGAAGCAAAATATCTGACACCGAACAAGAATGATATTAACGGTGTAGGAATAAAGCCGGATATTGAAGTAAAAATGGATCCGGATGCACAGGAAGATATTCAGTTGAAAAAAGCGATAGAAGTATTACAGGCAAAATAAGAAGCGGACTAAGGGAGTGCAAAGAAAAGTTGCACTCCCTTATTTTTTTGCAGAATGCAGAAAGGTTTGCATAAGAAAAGAAAATATGAAGTTTCCGTAAAGATATGAAAAAAAGGATTATTCCGATCGGTTAGTATGATATAATAGAAATATGCAAAATTGGACTTTTGCACAAAGGACAAAAGGAACATACAATAGAACAAAGGAGGTATATGAAGTGGCTGAAGAACTGAAATATACAGATAAAACATTGGATTATGCAAAACATCCAAGAAATAATAGAGATATGGAGGACGCAACTGCTGTCGGAGAAGTCAGCAATGCGGATTGTGGAGATTCTACTATTATTTACCTGAAGGTGGAAGATAACATTATTAAAGATGTTACCTTTGAAACTTACGGATGTGTGGCAGCTGTTGCAAGCAGCAGTATTTTGACGGAAATGGTCAAGGGAAAAACCATTGAAGAAGCTTTGAAATTAACAGAAGATGCAGTAGCAAAAGAACTCGGTGGTCTGCCGGAACGAAAAATGCATTGCTCTCTGATCGGTGTGGAAGCATTGAGAAAAGCAATTCAAAATTATAAAAACGGCGTTGTGAGAGACGAAGATTAGTAATATTAATATGCAGTCCAAAACTTCTGTATGAGATTCAAATTTCAGAAAGGGTGGACTGCATTTTTTTATACTGAAAAAGAATACGTTCCCTTTCCGTGTAAAATATAATATAATATAGAGTAGATTGAGCAAAAGAGGTAAAAATCATGAAAATAATTGCACATATCCATACAGATTTTCCTGAAAAATTTGGAATTCCGCGCCAGAGCGGACTGGTGGATGCTTTACAGGCAAAAATTGTATTTACACCGGAATACCGAAATCCGTCGGCTTTTATCGGGTTGGAAGGGTTTACACATATCTGGTTAATTTGGCAGTTTTCAAAAAGTGTTCGGGAGGAATGGTCTCCGATGGTTCGTCCTCCGAGACTGGGTGGCGATAAAAAAATGGGCGTATTCGCAACCCGTTCTCCGTTCAGACCGAATGCAATCGGCTTATCCAGTGTAAAACTGGATCGTATTGAGGAAGATTCCGAACTCGGGACAGTTCTTTATGTAAGCGGTGCCGATTTATTGGACGGGACGCCGATCTATGATATTAAACCGTATCTGCCTTTTACCGACAGTCATCCGGAAGCCGTGGGCGGCTTTGCGGATTCTTTTAAGGAATACGGACTTGAAGTAAATTTTCCGGAGGAACTGCTGGCACAGATTCCAAAGGAAAAAAGAGAGGCTGTTTTAGGTATCTTAAAACAGGATCCAAGACCTTCCTATCAAGACAATCCGGACCGAATTTACGGTGTTGCTTTTGGGAACAAAAATATTCGATTCCAAGTAAAAGACAGTGTACTCACAGTTATAGAAATTGATGAGTTTCACGGTTCTTCAAAAAAATAAATAAGGACTAGGAGGAGCAGGAATGAAAAGAAGTTCTACAGGGAAAAAGAAAGTCTTTTTAAAAAAAGCGGCAGCAGCTCTTTTGGCATGTGTACTTGTTATCGGCATAACAGGATGCGGATCTGAGGAGCCTGTACAGGAAGAAGGAAAAGAAGATGTAACGGTTACAGAACCGAAAGTAGCCGGAACAGAAGAAGCCCTGGCTATGGCCTGCGAAAAGCTGGGTGTGGCAAGAGCCGATATCACCTATTATGAAGTCGAACACGAAGTGGACGATAATTTACTCTGCTATGATGTCACAGTCGTTTTGGGAGATCGTGAGTACGAACTTGTATTCAATGAAGAAGACGGGTCTGTGGTTGAAGGGCCGGAAGAAGAATCTTTTGATGAAGCAGGTATGGTATTGACTGTTCCTGCAGCCGATGCGATTCAGACTGCCTTAAAGCATGCAGGTCTCAGTATAGAGCAGGTGGACCTTTATAAGGTGATGCTGGATGAAGAACACGGTGCACCGGTATATGAACTGGAAATGAAAAAAGACAGCGAAATTCTGAAGTTTGAAATCAGTGCAGAGGACGGCACCGTTTTACAGCAATCTACAGGAATTGACCGCTAAAAGAAACTGAAGAAACTTCCGTGATCTGCCGGCGGGCGGAATGCGGAAGTTTTTTTGTGGTATAATAAAAGGATAAACAGAAAGGGGTGACAGCTTTGAGTCTTCAGAGCAAACTGGATAATCTGCCGGACCATCCGGGAGTCTATCTGATGAAAAATGACAAAGGCGAAGTTATTTATGTTGGAAAAGCCGTAAACCTGAAAAACAGAGTACGGTCATATTTCAGAACTTTAAAGCCTGAACAGGCAAAAACCAGAGCACTGGTAAAACATATAGTGGATCTGGAATATATTCTGGCAGATAATGAGCTGGAAGCCCTGGTATTGGAATGTAATCTGATAAAAAAATACAGACCGAAATATAATATCAGTCTGAAAGATGATAAAACGTATCCGTATCTTAAAATTACGAATGAACCCTATCCGCAGGTTCTGGTAACCCGGAAGGTAAAAAAAGACGGAGCACGTTATTACGGGCCGTATCCGAGTGTGAACGAGCTCAGAAAGTCACTGGAAATGATCAGAAAAATTTTCCCGTTCAGAAGCTGCAAACAGAGGACATTTACCAATGACCGTCCCTGCTTAAATGCTCAGATCAATATGTGTTATGCACCTTGTGTGGGCAGAATCAGCAAAGAGGAATATAATGCTATGATCGATCAGGTTGCATTGTTTTTCGAAGGAAAACAGGACGGGCTGGTAAAATATTTACGAGATGAAATGGAAAAAGCAGCGGAAAATCTGGAATTTGAACAGGCAGCCCGGTTAAGGGATCAGCTGCAGGGGATCGAACAGATTATGACCCAGCAGAAGGCTGTACTTGACAGTGACGGAGATGAGGATGTAATTGCTATGGCACGGGGCGTGACGCAGTGCTGTGTGCAAATCTTTTTTATCCGTAACGGTAAAATGGTCGGAAGAGAAAATTATTTTTTGCGGGGAACCGACGAAGAGAGCAGGGGGGAAGTCATTACCTCCTTTATGAAGCAGTTTTATCTGGATTGTCAGATGGTTCCGCGTAACATATTGGTGGAAACGGAACTTGCCGAGCAGGAAATACTGGAAAGTTGGTTGAGTGAGAAAAAGGGTGCAAGGGTTTACTTGAAAGTACCGAAACGGGGCCAGAGTAAGGAACTGATTGATCTGGTTCGAAAGAATGCAATGGAAGCATTGAACAAGGAAGAACTGGAAGATACCTATCGGGAAGAACGTACCATAGGTGCTATGGAAGATCTGCAGAAGAAACTGGGACTGAAAACAATGCCGAGGCGGATGGAGTGCTATGATATTTCCAATACGCAGGGAACAGAAAGTGTAGCGTCTATGGTGGTTTTTGTAGACGGAAAGCCAAAAAAAGATCAGTATCGCCGTTTCAAAATTAAGACGGTAGAAGGTCCGAATGATTTTGCCAGTATGTACGAAGTAATCACCAGAAGATTTTCTGAGGCTACCTGGGAAAGGGAACAGGTGGAAGCGGGAAATACTTCACTTCCTGTAAAATTTCGTGAGTTACCTGATCTGGTCATTATAGACGGCGGAAAAGGTCAGTTGCAATATGCCAGAAAAGCAATGGTGGAGCAGGGTTATGGTGCGATTACCACTTATGGACTGGCTGAACGGGAAGAACTACTTGTTCAGGAAAACAATCCGGATTATATTGAACTTCCGCGGGAGTCGCAGGCACTGTTTCTTTTGGTTCGCCTGCGTGATGAGGCCCACAGATTTGCCATTACCTACCACAGAAGCCTGCGTGGAAAACGAAATTTGGCGAGTGTGTTGGATGATATTCCGGGAGTAGGAGAAACGCGTAAGAAAAATCTGCTGAAACACTTTGGAAGCTTCAGTAAGATTTGCGAAGCTTCGGAAGAGGAACTGGCAGAAGTGGAGAGTATTAATCGCAGTGTGGCAGAGGAAATTTATACGTATCTGAAAACTCATCAGGATCTGCAGGCAAGAATACATGCAGAAAAAGAAAAAAGAAAATAGAATTGCCTGGCAATTCAGATTATTCGGGAAAGAGTTATTTTTCCGAAAATTCAATAGACAAGTCATTTTAAATGTGCTATATTGTGTTTAATTTCAAAGAGTGTTCTGTAATCGGAACGTGATATTAGGAGGAGATGTTTTATGAAGCATCTGATTGTAAGAGTGATTATCAATGCGGCAGCCCTTATGATTGCATCCGGCATCATCGACGGTATCTACGTGGACGGATGGGGTGCAGTGATTTTTGCGGCAATTTTATTAGGTATTGTGAATGCGATTATTCGGCCGGTACTCATGGTATTGACATTACCGCTGAATGTACTGACACTGGGGTTACTAACCTTCGTGGTCAATGGATTAATGCTGAAACTTGTGGCGGCCATGGTCGGCGGATTTGAAATTGTGGGATTATGGCCTGCAATTGTCGGAGCGGTTGTATTAACGGTGGTAAGTACTGTTTTAAGCTGGCTGGTGGATTAATATGAGTTATAAATTAGTGGCGGTGGATTTGGATCGTACATTACTGCATACAGATGGAACGATTTCAGAATATACGCGAAATATGATTCAGAAATGCCTGAAAAACGGGATGGGATTTACACTTGCAACGGGCCGAATGTATTGTTCGGCGTTACCGTTTGCAAAGAGTTTGGATCTGAAATTACCTCTGATCACATATCAGGGTGCATTGGTGAAGGATATAGACGGAAGTGTGATCAGTGCGTTACATTTGGATCATGATCTGGCCCTGCAGGTGGAGGAATACCTCCGTCAGACCGGAACGCATTATACGATTTATTCAGATGAGAATATGTATTTTTCTACTTTTGGACAGCGGTTTTTAGATTATGCTCATCACATCGGGGTAAAACCGCAAATGGTACCACAGCGAATGGGATCTTTACCGGTTACTCAGTTCGGTGTGTTTGCGGAACCTGAAACAATTCGAATTGTAAAACGTCAGATCGACAGCGTTTTTGGCGGGAAAGTACGAACCGTGGTGAGCGGAGGACATTTTTTAGAGATTTGTCATCCGTTGGCTAAAAAGAGCCATGGCCTGAAGCAATTGGCAAAAAGAATGGGAATATCTCCGTCGGAAATTGTTGCGGTTGGAGATAATAATAATGATTTGGACATGATTGCTTATGCGGGACTTGGAGTTGCAGTGGATAACGCACTTCCGGCGGTAAAAGAAGTGGCTAATTATGTGACAACCTCCAATGATGATGACGGCGTGGCCAATTTACTGGAAAAAATATTAAAAGAGTAAGAGTTCGAAAAAAGACGACGTTCGGTCGTCTTTTTTTACAGGTCGAAAGGACAGAAAAACAGTCGCAGAAACAAAAAAAGAGAATCTCTGTTTTCAGAGATTCTCTTGATGGTGCGGTAGACGGGACTTGAACCCGTACCCATTGCTGGACACGCCCCTCAAACGTGCGCGTATGCCAATTCCGCCACTACCGCATGTGTAATACAGCTTTATTAATATAACATAGAATTAAAAAAAAAGCAAGTCAAAAAAGGCATTTTATCAAAAATAAAAAGAAATACAGTGCTTTCCGGAAAAGATCCCAAAAGCACTGTAACGATTCCGTAAAACGATAATGAATTATTCGTATAAGGTGTAAACGATATCATTCAGTTCGTAGGTTACATGTTTTGCAGCTTTCATGGAAAGTGCGCAACCGCAATATAAGTTCATAGATTCCTGTAAGCATGCTTTAAAGATAGCAGGGTCAATATCACCTTTTGCGATGTAGTGCAGGTGCAGATCGGTAATGCCCATTGGATATTCTTTTGGACGGTCTCCGCGTACTTCGCATTTTAAGGATTCCAGTTTCTGTCCGCGTTCTTCCATTGTTTCGACAACGTCCATGCAGGAGCATGCACCGACACCGGATAATAATAATTCAGGTGGGCGAGGGCCGTTATCATCGCCGGTAGGCTGTGGTGTGTCCATGACCAGTTTATGTCCGGAACCGGTCTGTACTTCAAAAGTCATACGTTTATCCCAGTTTACAGTTACATTCATTCTGAATACCTCCATATTTGATTAATTTGGTGTTATGGATGGGCAAAATACCTTTCAACAGGTAAAAAAAGTGTTTCTCTGCTTATATCCATAAACATGATTTGAATGCATTATACCATATTACATGGTGAATTACAAAAGAAAATAGTGTTGGCCGATTGTAGTGAAAAAGAAGCGATTTACTGAGCAAACAAAGACGGATTCGACCTATACAAGCATCTGAAAATGAAGTATACTTTATAGGAAAAATGAATTAAACGGGTGTAGACCGGAAGGGTTGTGTGAGATGGTTGAACTGACAATCTTGGGAAGTTACGGACCTTTTGCACCGGCAAAAGGGGCATGTAGCGGATACTTACTAAATGTGGACGGTTTTCGGATTATGATTGACTGCGGAAACGGGACGATCAGTAAATTGCAGCAGTATACAGAATATAATGAGTTGGGTATTTTAATATTGACCCATCTGCATCCTGATCACTACTGTGATATTTACTGTCTGAGACAGGCTTTAAAATATCAGATAAGAGAGGGAAATCGAAAAGAGCCTCTCTATGTCTATCTGCCTGAAGGGCCGGAAGAAATTGTATCGGAAATCAAAAAGTGGGATGATGTGTTCACGTTGATCAGTTTGAATGAGGCACAAAAAATTGTAAATGATTTCAATCTGTTTCAGTTGAAATTTTTCCCGGTGAAGCATCAGATTCCGACTTATGGAGTACAACTTGTGTACCAGGGCGAAACGATTTTTACCTACACCAGTGATACAGGATGGTTCCCGAAACTTGAAATGTTTTGCGAAGGCAGTAAAGTTCTTTTGGCAGAGGCATCGCTCCGTGAGTACGAAGTGGAAAGACTGGGTGATTGCCATATGAGTGCCAAGCAGGCGAGCATTCTGGCGCAAAACAGCGGAGCATCTGAGCTGATACTGACACATTTTTTCCCGGAAATGAATTTACATCAAGTGAAACGGGAAGCGGAGCAACATTTTGATGGAAAAATTTATACAGCAACCGGTGGCAAAAAATATCTGCTGGATGAAGGTAAATAATCAATACTGCAGTTAGGAAAGGCGGAATAAACTTGATCGGAGAATTGGTTTTAGCGACAGGAAATAAGGGGAAAATTGTTGAATTTCAAAGACTTTTGGAAGGAGAAGATATTGAAATTCATTCCATGAAAGAGTTTCAAAATATCGGAGAGATTGTAGAAAACGGAACAACTTTTGCAGAAAATGCACTGATTAAGGCAAGAACGGTTGCAAAAGCAACCGGTAAACCGGCTCTTGCAGATGATTCCGGATTAATGGTGGATGCTCTAGACGGTGCACCGGGTATTTATTCTGCACGTTTTGCGGGAGACGGTCATGATGATGAGGCAAATAATGATAAATTACTGGATCTCTTAAAAGATGTGCCGGATGAAAAAAGAACGGCACAGTATTTTTGTGCAATTGCCATTGTGCTTCCGTCCGGAGAAGAGTATGTAGTAGACGGCGCCTGCAAAGGTCGTATTTTACGCGAACGTCAGGGAACGGGAGGCTTTGGATACGATCCGATGTTTTTTGTAGATGAGTTTGATAAAACATTTGCGGAAGTTCCAATGGATGAGAAAAATAAAATCAGTCACAGAGGAATCGCAAACAGAAAAGCAATAGAGGTATTAAAAAAACTGTAAAAGATTCAAGCGGGAGTATTCCCGCTTTTTTCAGGATGGGGGAAAAAATGCGAGCTGCAATTGTAAGTGACACACATGGTAATTGGGAAAAAATAGCAGAGGAAATTAAAAAAGAAAACGTTGATTGTTTATTTTTTTTGGGAGATCATGCCCGAGACGGAAAAAAGATGGAAAGTTTTTTGAAAATACCGGCCTATATTGTCAGGGGAAACTGTGACCGGATTGAGGATGGGGATGCAGAGCAGATTGTAGAACTTGGAGGATGGAAAATTTTTCTCTGTCACGGGCATCACTATCATGTGAAAGAACAACTCCAAACATTGTTTTACAGGGGCTTAGAGCTTGGTGTAGACATAATACTTTACGGGCATACACATAGGGCGTATTACGAAGAAACAGATGGTTTAACGATCATTAATCCCGGGTCTGTCAGTCGAGAAAACATGTATCTGGGAGACGCTTCCTGGGGCATTTTAACCCTCTCAGAAAATAAATTTGAAAAAAATTTAAAAAAATATGAAAAAAGGGGTTGCAAAACTTCAAAAGATCTGTTAGAATAAATTTCGTTGTCAGACAGAAGCACTTCGGGGTGTGGCTCAGTTTGGTAGAGTACGTGGTTTGGGACCATGGGGCCGGGGGTTCGAATCCCTCCACCCCGACTTTCTTCTGACAATGTTGCGGGTGTAGCTCAATGGTAGAGTTCTGGCCTTCCAAGCCAGCTACGTGGGTTCGATTCCCATCACCCGCTCCATACGTGCCAGTAGCTCAGTTGGATAGAGCATCGGCCTTCTAAGCCGAGGGTCGGGGGTTCGAATCCCTCCTGGCACATGATGTGGTGGATGTGGTGAAGTGGTAACACATCGGATTGTGGCTCCGACATGCGTGGGTTCGATCCCCATCATCCACCCTCTTTTTTCTGGTTTACACGGGGAGAGCTCGTATGTAACCTTCAATGGGGTGTCGCCAAGCGGTAAGGCACGGGACTTTGACTCCCGCATTCGTAGGTTCAATTCCTGCCACCCCAGCCATTATTATGCGCTATTAGCTCAGTCGGCAGAGCACCTGACTTTTAATCAGGGTGTCCCGCGTTCGAATCGCGGATAGCGCATCTCTTTTTTCATCCTATGCGGGTGTGGCGGAATCGGCAGACGCACCAGACTTAGGATCTGGCGGTTATACCGTGGGGGTTCAAGTCCCTTCACCCGCACTTTATAATAGAATTGTTTATATGCGGAAGTGGCTCAGTGGTAGAGCATCGCCTTGCCAAGGCGAGGGTCGCGAGTTCGAATCTCGTCTTCCGCTCCATATATTAAGACATCCTTTGAGGGTGTCTTTTTTTTATGTCTGTAAAAAAACAGGATCAATTGATTGATTTCCAGATGGATCGATTATTTTTTAGAATAGAGTCCTATATTATCAGAAGAATGATTTTCAATTCGTTGTAAAAGTATATAGAGGGAAAAATTTCTTTGCAATACCGTTTATTTTTGATTTTAACGGCTTAACAGGTAAGATTTGTACAATTGAATGAATCGAATATATTGGGAGTTTACAGGCGATTAAAAGAGTCGCTGCCAGGGAATCGATATGGAAAAAATGTAGGATGGAAACAGATTAAAAAAACAAGAATAAACAAAAAGGGACAAAAATTGTGATGGTTGGTTTCTCTTTAAAAAAGGGCCGGATTTGTATTAAGAACAAATCCGGCCCTTTTTTTGTGCAAACAATGATACAGAATTTGTAATTTTCCTTGAGTTTAGGAAAAGCAAATAAACGGAAAGAAGCAGAAAAAGTTAATAAGTTAATAAGTTATAAGTTATTGAAAAAAAGAGTTAATATAGTGTACTTCTCATAAGAAATACGATAATGGTCAAAAAAATATAAATTTGTTTCATGTAAAAAATAATTGTTTATCATGATTACTCCTCAGATAATCATTAATGATTATCTATATATAAAAATCGATTTTCTGAGTAAAAAAGACGATGGTTAAGAGCTTTTCATGTTTTTAGATTATTTTTTCTATAAGTTGTACTTATCCACAAAATCACTATGCAAGAAAAAGGATATAAGATTTACCTGTTAGACAACTATAGATTACATTGCTATATTGGGAAGCGAAGAGATTGTGAAATATATAATAAATAAACATTTTTAATATATTTTCGATGTAATCGGTTGATTGCTTTCAATAGAAACTCTTCTGATCAAGATTGTTATCTATAGAATATTCAAAATAGATTATGTGATTTGTTCCTGTCAAATCACGGCTTACAGGAATTTAGGAGGTAATTCCGACCTCTGTAAAATAAACGGATTATTTTTTTGTGAGTATTGGGAGGATATTACAATGGCAAATGAAACGGGCATATATTTTGACAACATGAAGCAGATAGGCATTAAGCATAAGCATATGTTCTGGATTTTTTCAGTCTGTTATTTTTTTGACATGTTGGATATGAACCTGTTTGGTTCGGTAGCACCGTCGGTACAGGCATCTTTTGGACTGGATAACAGTCATATGGCGACACTTTCTTCACTGTCCTTTTATGGAATGTTTCTCGGCGGTCTGTTAGGCGGCTGGATGGCTGATAAGATCGGGAGAAAAAAAGCACTTTTGTATAATGTATTGATTTTCTCACTGGCTTCTTTAGGGAATGCAGTGCTGACAAATGTTTATTTATTTGCAGTTTGTCGTTTTTTGGTTGGATTCGGAATTATCGGTATGAATATTATTGCGATGGTATATATTGCGGAAATGATGCCGGCACATTCCCGAGGAAAATATCAGGGACTGATGGCAGCAACAGGTTCTATCGGGATTCCGGTTGGGGTAGTTTTATCAGCAATCATTACTCCGCGCGGACCGGAAACCTGGAGAATTATGTTTTTGATTGGCAGCTTAGGTCTGATTCTGTTCCCAATCGGATTAAAATGGCTGTATGAATCTCCGAGATGGCTGGTAAGTAAAGGTAATTTTAAGGAAGCAGATAAAGTTGTTGAAACCATGAGTGGAGAACCTTCCGATCTGGAACATGCAGTAGGAATAAAAGCAGGAAGTAAGGTAACGGTAGTTGAAACATTAAAGTTCCTTTTCGGGAAAAATCAGATTATGCACACGCTGGCGTTATCTGTTATGGCAATTGGTTGTGTTGTAGGCGGATTTTTCACGGCAAACTGGGTTGTTTTACTTTGTGTACAGATGGGCTTTGATTTACAGCTCGTATTGAGTTTCTCCATTTTAGGTGTGGCAGGTGCGCCTTTAGGCGACTTCCTCTCTTCTAAAATTTCCGATAAGGGCGGACGTAAAATTCCGATTATTGTCATGTTGCTGCTTTCCACAACAATGTGTCTGATCAACGGATTAACACCGACTATGTTCGCGGGTGCAACGGTTGCCATGGCTGCGTTTTTCTTCACAAATATGCTTCGTGCAATGTGTGCAACCAGTGCGACCACCATGTACTGGACTTATCTGGCTGAAAACCTGCCAAATAAGTACCGCAGTACCGGGACAGGACTGATTATGTCGATCTCCCGTCTTTTAATCGGTGTGGTTACACCGACCGTACCGTTCTTCTTTGCATTAAACGGCCCGGTTGCAGGCAACGGAATGTTTAATGTTATGGCAGTAAATGCCCTGTTCTATTTAATACCGGCGATTGTATGTATTATCTGGGGCGGAAAAACTGCTCAAAAATCTCTGGAACAAATCGAAGCGGAAAGTGCTGTCCGTTAATCGGTTGGTACAAAGAAAACCAGCAATCATTGTTCGGATTGCTGGTTTTTGCATGTAGAAAAATGCGAGAAGGGTTCAAAAGTCTGTATTTGAAGCAGATTTATCTAACAACGGTAAGAAATGCTCAAAAGATAGGCTTTTGGTAATATATATATACTAAATAATATGGAAATCCTTCTAAGAAATCCTAGGAATCGTTCTGAAATAATGTTGTTAGATTTAATTCATGTTACATGAAAAGCATATAAGTTATTGACGCATATACTATTTTTATTGTTAGACAAATAGATACATATGATTAATAATATAGACAAATCTTATGAAAAATGGGCCCGTAAGATTCAACAGGGAAAAATGACATACTGTAAATGATTCAGAAAGATAACAATTTGTTTTTAAGCAATTATTTATCTACAAATTATTATGATTTTATATGATTTTTGACAGATCAAATGAAATCCAAGATTTGTGAAATCCAAGATTGGATACATTGTTTGGGAACTTCTAAAAAACACAATTCTGGAGGTGCTTTATAATGGCAGCAGAAGAAGCAAAAAAACAAAATATGAAATATATACATTTTGCAATTACACTTGCACTGATGTTTTTATTCAGATTCATTCCGCCGATCGGACCGATTACACCTTATGGAATGGCGGTCTTAGGTATTTTTATCGGCTTGATTTACGGTTGGTCGGTTGATGCGGACAACTTAATTTGGACATCCTTACTCGGATTACTTGCACTTGGTACAACAGATTTCGGTACAGCAGGTAAGGCAATCGCAACTGCTTTCGGAAATGAAGCTGTTATGCTGATGCTTTTGTCCATGTTCTTTATCGGGATGTTGCAGGACAGCCAGGTAACACAGTGGTTATCCAATAAAATGCTTGGTGCGAAATTTATTCAGGGAAAACCTTGGGCGTTAACCGCATTTATGATTATTGCGCCTGCATTTTTATCCATTGTAGTAAACCAGACACTGGTTGCATTAATTATGTTAGTTGTTTATCAGTCCATTTTTGAACAGGCCGGATACAAAAAAGGTGACCTTTACCCGGCAATGGTTCTGATGGGATTCATGATTTTATGCTGTATTGCTTTATCCATCTTCCCGTTCAGAGGTTGGTGTCTGATGACAGTCGGTATGGCATTAAAAGCCGGGATCGAAATCGATATGGGCGGCTGGATTATCAGTGAAGTTATTTTCCTGCTTGCAGCGAGTGTAGGCTGGATTCTTGTAATGAGAGTGATTCCTGGATGTAAAGTGGATAAATTAAAACAGGTTGACCTCAGTACATTACAGAAAGAAAGTAAACCTTTAACAAAACGTCAGAAGGCTGTATTAACCATTCTTCTGGTCAATATTATCGGTTGTATTATCATCAGTTTCGTTGCCGGTCAGGAAGGAATTCGTATGTATTTCGGAAAAGTCGGCATTTACGGATGGGTTGTTCTTCTGATTGCAGTTGCAATGATTTGGAATGTAGAGGGAGAACCTGTACTGAATAAGAAAACAGCACCGGGATATTTCTATTGGGATCTGATTTTAGTTGTTGCAACCGCAATGGTGGTTGCCGGTCAGATGACCAGTGAAGAAACAGGCATTACGGTTCTGATGGGTCAGATTATGCAACCGCTGTTTGGATTACCTAGCTTTGCATTCCTGGCGGCAATCGGAGTTATTACATTCCTGCTGACCAACGTCTTTAACAACGTTGCCGTAACCATCACTATGATGACGATTGCAATGACTGCATCCCAGCACATTGATTTCAATTTACAGGTAGCATTGATGCTGATCACAGTATTCGGTGTAATCGGTCTGTTAACTCCGGCAGGTTCCATTAACGGTGCTATGATTCATGCGCATGAATTTACCACAACAAAATCTGCGTATACAGCAGGGATAATTATGTTAATCTTCTTATCCGTTATGTGTGTACTGGTATTGGCACCGGCAGGTTTGTTCTTTATGAAATAAAACAGAAGAAAAAGAAACCGGTGCGACAGGCAGCCGCATCGGTTTCTAAAAATAAGAAAGTAACTGATTTTTGAAATCAGATAAGGAATCAGAAATTTTCGTTAACAACAGAAGTGGTTAAATTAATGAAGGTTTGATAAAGAAGATTTGTTTTTGTTTCTTCTGAATTCTTGTAAAGCAGGCAATTATGAATCGGTTCGCTGTCAGAAACCGGGATGCAGTGAAAATCTTTTTTCTGATAAAGCATTTTATATGCATGACTCGGCATAAGACAGATAGAATCTTCTTCTTTCATAAATTTTTGATGAATTTGAGTGTTGTTGGACATGTGAAGACAGGTTTCCCGCTGGGGTTGCTTGGTACTGTAATTGTACATGGTATGCTTGTGTTTGAAAGCCTGATTCAGTGTAATGGATTTTTTACTTGCAAGTGTATTATGCTGACTCATTACACAGACTAATTTATCAATGTACAGTTCATCAACGTGAAGAGGCGGATGTCCCTCCTGCTTTATTTTTTTCATAATTTCCACGTAACCGTGCTCTGTAAAACCGAACAGACCGAAGTCGATATCACCACTGGTAACCAAATTCAGAATCAGTTCCATAGGATACTCTTTCACATAGAGATTGATATCCTGATAGCTGTGTGTTTTTAAAAGAATATCGGTTAAAAGCATGGTAGCTGTTAGCGGAGCAAGAGCGATTGTCAGATTTCCGGAAGGATGGTCTGCCGGGTCGTTGTCCTGAAAATGATGAAGCAGCTGATGATACTGCTCAACCATATTGGTTGCATATGTAAGAACATAATTGCCGTCTTCCGTCAATTCGGTTCCGGTTTTCGAACGATTGAGGAGTGTACAGTTCAATTCGGATTCCAGTCGCTTGATGGACTCGCTGACAGCCTGCTGACTTGCGAACATTCTTTTCGCGGTAGTGTTAATAGAGTTTGTTTTGGATATATCGATCAGATACATTAATTGTCCAAAATTCACGCGATTACCTCCTTTTTAAATGGATAAATAGATTCCTTTATATCTAATTATGAATATAACCAATTTTGATATAGTATAACACACTTATCGAAGTGTTGCTAGACTTAATGTTCTTTAGAAATGTTTACAGAGAAGGCAGAGTAAAACTTACCAACTTTTTTTGTATCCAAAATATAAGATGAAGATTTTGCTTGTTAGACAAGAGTAAAAAAATAGAATACCATATAATCAATAAGAAAAATATTTTTTGAAGTTATAAGACATACTTATAACTTTATAAGAAATATTTAGATATTTATAAAAATAACATGACTTTATTCCTGAATAACAGATGAAAACTGAAAAGGCTTAAAAAGGTAGAGTCGGTTAATTTTACAAATAAGATTTTTCATTAAATTAAAATGAATTTCATTTTGAGGAGGAAGAATTATGGCTAGAGAAGCTAGTACTAACAAATTGATGGTACTTGGGATCGATGCAATGGACCCAAGTCTTACCAGAAAGTATGTAGACATGGGGATCATGCCTGCAACAAAAAAATTAATTGAAATGGGTTCCGCAAGACATGACCTGGTTTTACTGGGTGCAATGCCAACCGTTACCCCACCACAGTGGACAACACTGGCAACAGGTACTTATCCTGAAACACATGACATTACAGCGTTCTTCAGACAGGGTGGAGACTTAGATTTAGTAGATATCAACTTCAGTTCTAATAACTGTAAGGCAGAACAGATGTGGAATGTTACCGCTGAAGCCGGTAAAAAAACACTGGT